>Ga0074198_1000954_pt1 | contig 23325 bp, 24 predicted proteins | sample EPASupsiteSAE323_FD_64527 | JGI IMG/M metagenome (GOLD analysis project Ga0074198, IMG submission 64527) | Bioremediated contaminated groundwater from EPA Superfund site, New Mexico - Sample SAE3-23 | ecosystem: Environmental > Aquatic > Deep subsurface > Groundwater > Contaminated ...
AAAGACGCCAATCACTGAGTTAGTCATAAGTAAAACCATCCGGACGTGGGTCGCGTCAATTTGCTCAAGCGGCCTGATTAAATTCTTGTTGGAACAAATTTAATATCCTCTATTTATGCGCGGTTGTCGTACAATGGTAGTATTCGAGCTTCCCAAGCTCGGGGTCCGGGTCCGATTCCCGGCAGCCGCACTTTTTCTTCCGTTCTAATTGTTTAAATTCGCCGGAACAGTTATCCGTCCAGTGATGTTTTCATGAGGACAAACGACATCGTGCTCCGGCTTGAGTCCGAGCTTAAGAACGCTAACGCAATCGGCAAGGGATTCTACAAGGACCCGCAGAGGATGCTCCGCTTCGGGATTGCAAAGACCGCGCACGTTGCAAGGGCGCTTACGAAGATGCTCAAGGCGCAGGACTTCGGAGGCCTGGACGACTTTTTCTTTGCGCGCGAGGAGCTCATCCCCGGCGGCAAGGAGTATTGGTTCATCGATGTAGTTTCCACGCAGGGCGACAAGGCCCAGCTTGTGCTTACGTTCGGCTGCTCGGATGCAAAGGCGGTTGTCAACAGCCACGAGGCAAAGGCCGGAACCGTTGCAGCTGTCGGGTGGTTCTATTCGGACAAAAAGAAAGTGTTCCTGGACAAGTCCGTTGTGCTTGATAGTGCCAAAGGGCTGCTCAAGACCAGTGCGTTCACATTCTCCGGAAAGTACCCTTCATATGATTTGGTGGTTGACAGGAAAACTCACCTTCATTTTACCAAGCAAAAGAAAGGAATCGCATACGAGGCGCACCCGTGCACCGCAAAGGACCTGGGCGTAGGCCTTCTGAACATGTACCTTGATGCGAAAGGCGAAATTGATGGCAAGCCCTTCAAGGGAGTCGGTTACGTCCAGAAAGTCATAGTTGTTGCGCCGTTCATACCCTGGAACTGGCTGCGCGTGGTGTTCCCGGACAAGTCTGTTCTTGACGTTTTCGTGGCCCGGCTTGGCGTGCAGAATGTCGAGTACCGGGTGCTCAGCACCAGCATCTACAGGCTTGCATCAGGAAAGACTTATCCGCTTTCGGGTTCTCGATTCAAGAAACTGGAAGCCGACCGGTGGCTTCTTGAGGGCGACGGGTTTGCCGCTTACCTGAAGACATATGCGTTCAAGCCGTTCATGCTCAAAGGCCGAGGCGAGTTCCACTACGACGAATACTTGGTGGAGTGCACCGATTTCGTTTTCAAAGCAAAGACCAAGCAGGGTGGCATAGGCATGATTGAGGACGCCTACGGGTTCATGATTTGAGCCGAGTGTCCTGTGCTCAGTTCCACTAATGCGTGTACAATAAAATCGTAAGCCTCCTTCCCCTTCTCGGGTGTTTTCGATGGACTCGCTGCTGCTCTTTACTACCTTGCTTTCAGGGTTTCTTGCTTTTGCAATACCATTAGGCCTTGCCTGGAAGTACTGCAAAAAGTGGGACGTTTCGCTGAAGGTCGCAGGCCTTGGCGCGGTCTTTTTCGTGGCAATCCAGGTGCTCCACACGCCCCTGGTTTTGCTTACGCAGTCTTCGGTCTATTCTGTATTCCAGTCCAGCCTTGGCGCAACAGGCGCGATGCTTGTGCTCGCGATTTACCTCGGGCTGTTGGCTGCAGTTTTTGAGGAAGTCGGCCGCTATCTTGTGTTCTCGCGTTTTCTGAAGGAAAAGGGCGTAAAGCCCGCAATAATATTCGGTGTTGGCTGGGGCGGGGTCGAGGCAGTAATCTTTCTTGGCATACTTGCAACTGTCAACATCTTCACGCTTGACGCCATCTTCACAACCGGAGTGCCGCAGTACGTGGACGGCCTCGTGTCTTCCGGGCAGCTGCCTGCTGACCAATCGCAGTTAGTAATGGACTCGCTTCTTGCCCAAAAGAATCAGTTTGACACGATGGGTCCGGTGTTGCCGTTTGTCGGCCTTTGGGAGCGCATAATCGCCATGGCGTTCCACGTGTGCGCGTCAGTGCTTGTCATGATTTCAATACTGGATGGGAAGATGCGCGGGCTTTACCTTGCCCTTGTCACGCACTTTTTGCTTGACTTTGTTGCAGTCGCAAGCACCCTTGTCACCAAGGATGCGGTTGTACTCGAGGCGATGCTTTCTGTTTTTGTGGCTTGCGTGATAGTCCTCACAGTAAGAGAGTTCAAGCGTGCAAGGCTGCAGGAACCGGTTGTATTCTAGAGAATCAGCTTCTGGTTGGGAAAAAGAAAGGCGTACGGAACACCATTTCCTTTCCTATTCTTTTTTTCCTGCTTCTTCTTCAAAAGGCTCTACGTGTATTGTCACGTCCTTTACTCCGGGGACTTTGTGCGTAATCTTGCCCTCTATCTTGTGTGCAATCGCGTGGGCCTTGTTCAGTGGCAGCCGGTCCTCAACAAGTACGTGCATGTCCACAACAAGCCGCGAGCCCATGTGCCGCGTGCGCAGCTTGTGGTAGCCCTTTACCTGCGGCTCCTTTGCGAGTACCTGCGCAATCCTCTCAATTTCCTCGTCTGTGGCGCCCTTGTCAAGGAGCACGCCAAGCGATTTCGAGCCAAGCTCGTAGGACAGCTTGAGCATCATGGCCGCAACTATTAGCGCGGCAACGGGGTCGCCCTGGGGGAACCCGATGCTTGTGCAGGCAAGCCCGATGATTACCGCAATCCCGCTCCACAGGTCGCTTGTGAAGTGGTATGCGTCGGTCTCAAGCGCAACGCTTTTTTCCTTCCTGCTGATTTTCAGCAGGTAGTTGCCGAAGAAGTAGTCGACTGTAAGCGCTCCGACCATAACTGCAATCCCGAGCCAAGACGATTCGATCTGCTGCGGCGATACCAGCCGTGAAACAGCGGTCCAAGCGATGCCTGCTGCGGTGATTGTGATAAGTACGACCTGCAGGAGTGCAGAGAGGTTCTCGAACTTTTCGTGGCCGTAAGGGTGAGTCGCGTCAGCTGGCTTGGATGCTTTGTAGATTCCGATGTATGCGAAGGCCGATGCCAAAAGGTCGAAGAACGAGTTGAGGAACTCTGCAAGCAAAGCGATGCTTCCCGTAAGAAGCCCTACTGCGAGCTTTGCCGCGGTCAGGCCGATGTTTACGTAAATCGAGTATGACGCTGCTTTCAGTTTTTCCATCTTTGTTGGTTACGGCACCATTGCGCTTTCGCGCACATCAGTATTTTCTCCGTCCTTGCTTAAAAGAATCGCGTTTGCACTCAGACTGGGCAGCGGATTTTGTATTTTTTTGCGATTGCGCGCACGTTCTCAAAGTCAGCCTGCGAGAGCGGTATGCCTTCCTTTGCGCGCTTGCGGAACGTTTCATTCTGGATATCGCCAGCCACGCGCACCTTCTCGACCCCGTCCGCAGCAGGCTCGTTTCGCAGGGCTTTCAGCAGTGCAGTCAGGTTCTTCTGAAAGCTTGCGCTGCCCGCAAATTTTTCCGGGTTGATTGCCAAAAAGAACTGGCCGTAGCCCCATCGGGTGTCCGGGTCTTCTTGTTTTTTGTTTTTCACATTCGGCCCGAAAGGCATCCCGCACAGGCAGGCGCAGAGTATTTCCACAACCAGCGCAAGCCCGTAGCCCTTGTGCCCTCCGAACGGAAGGAACGCAACTGCCTTCGCGGGGTCGACTGTGGGGTTTCCCTTAGTGTCAACAGCCCAGCCAGGCTCAAGCATCTTGCCGCGCTCGCCGTAGCTTCGCACGGTGTTTCGTGCCACAATGCTTGTTGCCATGTCAAAGCAGAACGGCTCGCCGTTTGCGCACGGTGCGGTAAAGCAAATCGGGTTCGTGCCAAGGAACGCCCGTCTTCCGCCGTATGGTATCACGAGCGGGTCGGTCTGCGAAAGCACCAGGCCGATCATCCCGTTGCGAGCTGCAACAAGGCCGTAGATTGACGCTGCTGCAAAGTGGGTCGAATTTTTGACGCACACCGCGCCAATCCCGGTTTTCTTTGCAAGCGCAACTGCCTTTTCCATTGCAAGTGTTCCCGCAGTAATTCCGGGTCCGTGGTCCGCGTCAAGGACCCCGCTGGATGCGCCGGTTTTTGCAAACGAAAATTTCGGGTTCGCGTTGACCTTGCCGCTTTCAAAGTCCGCAAGGTACATCGGCATCAGCCGCACTCCGTGCGAGTCCACCCCACGAAGCGAAGTCTCGACGATGCCTGCAACTATGGGTGTGTAGATTTTTTTCGGCACGTTTGCCTTTGCAAGTACCTTTGAAAGAAAGCCCGCGAGTTCCTGCGATGATACGAAAACGTCCTGCATAGGTTGTACTGGGCACCAATGATTCTTAATGCATTTTCCAGCTCTTAACCGGCGAGTATTCGTGACTTCTGGCCGCGTTCCTTTACGAATGCCATGTACGCGAGCCACGAAAGGAAAGCAAGGCCCCCAGCCACTAGAGTGGGCACGTCAATTCCCCACTGCACTATGACTCCCGCAATCAGCGGCGGGATTGCCATTGCAAGCGAGGATACTGACTGGCTCATTCCCATCACCTCGCCCTGCTCGTCGTCCCGCGCAAGGTTGGATATCGACGCGTTGTATGTCGGCATCGTCAGGCCGTTGGAGATTGCCATGAATGGTATCAGCAGGTAAAGCATCCACGCCTCAGTTGGAAGGAGCATTGCGGGTATGGTGATTGCAAGGCCCAGAATCGAGCCGGAAAGAACCTGGTTTGGAGAGAACCGCTTGAGCACAGGACCGATTATCGCCATCTGCGTCAAAACAATCCAGAATCCCATGTATGCAAACATCACGCCCATCTGCGCTGCGGTATAGCCGAACTTGATGCTCATGTACACCAAAAAGAACGAGGTGTAGAAGTTGAACCCGAGCGTGAACAGGAAGCCAACCGCATAAAGGGCGCGAAGGTTGGGTGTTGACAATGCCTTGGCGAATTGCTTTGCTCCGGTAAGCAAACTGATTTTTACATGGACTGGCTCCTTGAGCGTCTCTTTGAACCGCAAACGCAAGAACAGCAGGTTTGCAGCTGTCAGGATTGCAGCAAAAACAAACGGCGTCCAGTAGTCGAACCAGCTTATTGTGTTTGCGTCCGCAAGCACGCCGCCGACGAACGGGCCGATTATGAAACCCAGTCCGAATGCAGTGCCGATTATCCCGAAGTTCTTTGCTTTAGTCTCTCTTGTGCTAATGTCTGCAACAGCTGACATCGCAACCGCAATGCTTCCTCCGGTAAGTCCGGCAAGGATGCGGGCTGCAAAAAGCAGCGGCAGGCTCCTTGTGACTATTCCCAACGCGAAAAGCACGTAGCTTGCAAGACTGCCTGCGAGGCACACTGCGAGGATTTTCTTGCGGCCGTGTTTGTCCGAAAGCAGCCCCAGCACCGGTGCCGCAAAGAACTGCGCAAGCGGATACAACATCAGAAGAAGCCCGATGAGGAACTCGCGGTCAGCAAGGCTGGTTGAAGCAGGAAGGAACGCGTCCTGGCCAGTGTCAAGAAGCATCGGCGTCTCAACCGGCATAAGTATGGTAAATCCAAGGAGGTCGAGGAAAACAACGAAGAAGATAATCAGGAGCGAAGTGCCCTGCTGGGGCGATGCGCCGGTTTTGTCAAAGATGCTCTTTGCTGGAGTCATAGAAATCACTTATGCCGCAGCAAGAAAACAATGCCGTGGCCGTAAAAGTATTCTGCAAGTCGGGGTTTAAGCCCCTTTCCAATTAATTTTTCCGGTGAACCTACTTTATCTTCAGGTAAACCGCGCCGGATACAACCAGCGTAAGGATGTTCCCAATCGCAGCGTCAGTGAGTGCGCCGGAGTTGAACCCGTCGAACACAAGGATTGCGATTCCAAGGCAGTTTACAAGGACGAAGTTCTTCTGTATCGACTTGTCCTTGCCCTTCATCGCGTAGTATTGCATTGCCCAGCCTGCGGAGATAACCAGCAGCCCAGCCAAAGTCAGGTAACCCATTTTCTTCACCACTCCATCGTATTCAAGTCTGTAAAAAAATCATCTTCGCATGCGCGTGCTTGTAGTAGTCCTGGGCCTTGCGCGGGTCTTTCCGCTCCATGTGTTATTCAGTCCCGGCAAAGGCTTTCTTCCAAGCATCCTTGCCGCGGTACCGTATGCCTGCCTTGCTTCTTGTGGTTTTGTCCAGTCCTGCTTGCGCGTGTTCCTTGCAAGCCGCAGGAACTTATTCCTCGTGATGTTTTGCTTCTCGGCAAGTTCCGGGTTTGACGCGGTGTATAGCAATTCGTTGATGTAGTTGTTTTTGCAGTTGGCGAAGTCAACTGGCGATTTCTTGAACCCCTTTAGCTGTCTGCTATGAAGCTGCGCTGCAGTGGCCGGGTAGTTGAATGCGCTCTCAAGCGCAACTTGACTGTCCTTTATGTTTGCATGGCTGCTTAGTTGTGGAACAGTGCCGTAGTTTTGCATCCTGCTGCCTGGAGGTCTTGCTGGCTGGCCTAGGAGTGCGCAACCGTGGACGTAAATCGCTTCCAGCTCTTCTGGCCGTTTCCAGTCAACTATATTTGCCCATTGGTAAAGGTGCGTGATGGACTTCTTGTCAAGTATTGGCGCGGTTTCGTGTTTTTCGTTTTCAGCATCGCGCTTTTCATGTTCCTGCATTATCCTTGCAAGCCGCTGCTTGAATTGTCTCCGCATCAAATCAAGTTGGTTGTCATTCTCTTTTGCAGCGCGCTTGCCAACGGAATAATTTCGCTTTATGGCTTCCGTCAACGGGCTGATTATTTCATTGAAAAGCGCCGATTTTGGCGTGGTTTTTGCGTTTATGCACGACTTGCAGCGGTCGTTGATGCCCCTAATGCCCAGGTTGCGCAGCTTGCCAAACAGGATGTTGACTTTTTTTGGAGAGTCCCATTTCTGGCCAGCAGCTATATTGGCGAGATCAATGAAGTGGTCTTTTGTAATTCCGTGCGTCTCTTTTGTAATCTCAGTTGACGCAGTCCTCATTCTCTTGATGAAATCCTGGCGTTGGTCTTCCAGCAGTGTTTTGGTCTCATTGTCAAGCTCGGGGGTCTTTTCAAGAATCTTCTTTGTTACATATACGGGGTTAAAGTGGTGCTCAAGCAAAGCCGCGCTTTCAGTAAAACTGTCATCCAATTTCTCTTTCATATACTTCGAAGTGCATTTGACAAGTTAAAATATTGTGCCTAGTAACGCTTGCGCTGGGTTTTGAAAAAAGCGACTTTTGTGTGGAAAGAACCCACAACTGTAGTTCAGTTATTTCGAGATTTTTTCAACTATTTCTCCACTGCAGGCTTTCCAGAACTCGACGATTTCCTGTGCCTGCGACTCTGATATTGTAAACCCGCGGTAATTTGCGTCGTTCCTTATCCTCCGGAACCTGTCGAGGTAGTTGAGCTTTACCTTGTTTTTTATTTCTAGGTCCAAGAGTGATTCCAGGCCGACTTCGTGGTTGTCCGGCTGGTAGCCAAGAAGGATCCAGCGGGCCTCCCCAAGCTGGCGCACTGCCTCGTAAATCGTACGAAAGATGACTGTCGCACTCCTTTCATCCAGTTTGATGGCCAATGCAACCGACGCATCGTTTCTTGCTGACGATATCAGCGATTTTGCAAGTGCAAAGTCAGGCTGGCGCGGCCGCAGTTTTCCGTCCTTGAAAAGCAATGCAATCCGTTCTTTGTTCATGGCCTGACCTGTAGAAAACCCGACAATACTATCCCGTTGGCGATGTTGTTGAAAAGGTTTATGTCGGTTGTTTTCCGGTTAAACAGGTGAATCTGGATTTTCCGGTCGAGCAGTTTTTCCAGCTTTGACAGTTCATCAAGCCTGACTGTAGTGTACTCCTTTACGTCATCATTCTCTATACCTATGTCGATGTCAGAGCCTGAGACGTCCTCGCCTTTGCGGTAGCTTCCGAACAGCACGATTGACTTTGGGTTGCGGTAATGCAGGTTCAATACCTCGATTAAGTCGGACGTGTAGATGTGTGCGAGGTTCAAAAGGAGTTTTGCCCGCAAAAAGGCGGGGTTTTCACGGTTCGCCCGGATTCTCCATATTTTGCTGAGCCTTTCAATCTTGATGATTTGTTCCGATTCTAGCGCCCTTACAAACTCGCCAATATTGCCCTTTGCAACTCCCGCTTTCTTTGCCAGGTCGCTGAGGCTGAATTCCTTATCGGGGTATTTTGAAAGGACGTACAATATCCGCTGCGCAGAGACTTGCCTTGTGATCATTTGTTCTTTTTTTTGAACAATCGGTTTCTTCATATAACATACGTTCTGTTTGAGAACCATTAAAAAACGTTTGAAGGGAAACCGAGACCTTGCTTGCGCTGGGATTATGAAAAAGCGCCTTGAACAGGACTCGAACCTGTGACCTGCTGATTAACAGTCAGCCGCTCTACCAACTGAGCTATCAAGGCATAGTTTGCATTAGAATGCGGAATTATTTTGGGTGCGGACAGAAATTTAAACGGGATGGGTAAGCCCTCTGGAAGGCCGAGGGCATCGAGGGTGGTACTATTGCTCAGTCCTGCAATTGTCCCACGGGTTAAAATAATTCGGCAGGCTAGATTTCTTATCAAAAGGGGATTTCTTCAATGGATTATGCTTTCAACTCGGCAGTCTCACAGGCAAAGGCCCTGCTTGTGTCCAGTCTTAATGCCTCTGGGTTTGCGGTAACGGAAGACGAAGTCAAAGTCGAGCCTTCAAAGACAGCCGACTCCGACCTGTCCTGCACCATCGCGTTCGTCCTTGCAAAGAAGGCAGGAAAGCCGCCAAAGGACATTGCAGAGCAGGTGGCGAGCGGAATAAGTGCGGCATTGGCTGCGAACACGCAAAAAGCTGCCTATATTTCAAAGGCAGTTGCAGCGAACGGCTACGTCAACTTCATCCTTTCAGATGGTTTCTTTTCTGATGCCGCAAGCCAGGCCTCTGCAGCTTCCAATGGTTATGGTTCTTTTTCGGAGTTCTCAGGCAAGACCGCGGTAGTCGAGTACTCCTCGCCAAACGTGGGCAAGCCCATGCACATCGGCCACATTCGCTCAACAATACTCGGCGACTCCGTAGCCAACCTTCTTGCCGCAGTCGGGTACAAAGTCGTACGCATGAACTACCTCTGCGAGGCCGGTGCGCAGGTTGCGGGAATCCTGATGGCAGTTGACGAGTTCGGTGCTGAAAGCCTCAAGACTGAGAAGGATGTCCTCAAGTATTACGTTGAAATCACCAAGAAAATCGACGCCGACCCCGTGCTCAAAGCAAAGGAGCAGCAGTACGTTGGACTTATGGAGAACGGCGACCCGGCAATCCACCAAAACCTTGAGAAAATCCGCAAGCTTACTGTTGCGCCTTTCGACGTTAATTACGAGCGTCTTGGGATCAAGTTCGACGAGTCGGTTTTTGACAGTGATTATGCCGAGTTGGCAAAGAAACTCGTTGCCGAAGCTTCGGGCAAAGGCCTTGCAAAGCAGGACGAGAAGGGCGAAACTGTGGGCCTTCTTGAGGGAAAATCAACTCTTCCAAACCTAATCATTCTCCGTTCCAACGGCACCACCCTCTACTCAACTCGAGACATGGGTTTTGCGCAGTGGCGGTGGGAAAAATACGCGTTCGACAAGAGCGTCATAGTCACTGCTTCAGAGCAGAACACCCACTTCCGCCAGGTATTCAAGATGCTTGAGCTGATGGGCAGGGAGTGGGCGTCCAGGCTTTTCCACATCGGGTTTGGCCTTGTTTTTCTCGAAGGCGGTGTGAAGCTATCCTCCCGCAAGGGAAACGTGCTTTTGCTTGAGGACGTGCTTGACGATGCCGAGGGCCTTGCGCTTGCCCAGATTTCCGAACGCGGTTACTCGCCGGAAGACGCAAAGAAAATCGCGTTCGCAGTCGGCGTAGGCTCGCTAAAGTTTGGAATCCTCCGGGTGTCCTCGGAAAAGAACATCAACTTCTCGATGCAGAAAGCGGTGAGCTTTGAAGGAGACACGGGCGCATACTTGCAGTATACTGTTGTGCGTGCAAGGAACATCCTGCGCAAGGCAGGTTATTCCGCATCGATGCAAAAAACCGCAGCAACTTCTTCTTCTGGACTTTCAAAAGACGAGCGCGAGATTGCAAAGTTCATCGCGCAGTACCCGCAGGCAGTACGCTCGGCGGCAGTATCGATGGCACCGCACCAAATCTGCGACTATTCGTTGAAGGTCGCCGCTGCTTTCTCGACCTTCTATTCATCCAGCCCGGTGCTTGAGGCCGAGAGCGAGGAGAAGAAGCAGCTTCGCCTGATGCTTGTAGCTGCAACTGTTTCGACACTTGAAAGCGCGCTCGCGCTTTTGGGTATCAACGTGCCTGAAAAAATGTAGGTCTGGGGGTAATGTTGTTATGAATCGTGGTTTCATAGTTGGCATCCTTGCCGCAATAGGTGCAATCGTAGTCATCGGCGTGCTTGCGCTTGGCTATCTTGGGTTTGTCCCCGGATTGTCAGACCTGATGGGCGCAGGTCCCAAGGACCTGGGCGTCCATCCGTCTGCTGCTGACGCATCTGCCGCGATGTCCAAGATTGGCAACACCGAATCTTCCTTCACCGGAACAGGCGGCCCGATTGGCAGCATCAAGCTTGAGGGAAGCCATCCCGTTGACACTTACCTTACTGCAGAGGAAATCACAGCTGCGCAGAACGCGCGCAACTACAAGTACGACCCGATAAAGAACGTGCAGGTAAAAATCAACGCAGACAACACCGTTGAGACTTCGGGAAAAATATCCATCTCAAAAGCAAAGGACTACCTTTCTGCAATCGGCATCCCGCAGGCAGACATTGACAAGGCACTCAGCGTTGCAAAGGACTTTCCCGGCGAGGCAGCATTCTACGCAAAGGGAACAGTGAGCATGGCAAACAACGTCCTTTCCACCGACCTTTCCGAGGTAAAAATCGGCAATATTGCAATTCCCAAAGAGCAGCTTTCAAGCGGCACGCTTGCGGCAATCGCATCGACCATCATTTCAAAGAACCCGGGCGTAAATGTGGAAAAATTCGAGATAGTGGACGGCAAGGCCCACTTTGTGGGCACTTACCCGGACAAGACTTACCTTGCTCCGAACTGAGTTTTTTTCTTTTTATTTTCTATTTTTGTCTTCTTCTAAACCAGTTCCTTCGCAACGTCGCGCAGCCACGCCTCGGGGTCCTTTGCCTTGACGAATGCGGATGCCAAAAGGACTCCTTCCGCTCCGAGCTTGAGTGAAGTTGCCACGTCGGTTGCGTTGCTCACTCCGGCTCCGACCAAGGCGAGCGTTCCGGGAGAGACTTTCTTTATCGCAGCAACAGATTCGGAGACGATTTCCGGCCTTGCCGAGCTGACTGATATTCCGCTTCCGATTAGTTCAGGAGGCTCAACAGCAATCGCGGTTGGCTGGTATTGCGCATACTTGACTGCCTCGGGCACGTCCTTTGCGCAGACGCAGATGTCAAAACCGCCGACTTTTCTTGCGCGCTCGCACGCGAACTTGACCTGTTCCTCGGTTGCCCTGCACTCCGAGTGGTTGATTAGCGTGCCTTTCAGGCCGCACTGCTTCATCGATTCAATTGTAACGTGGCCTGTTCTTGCGCCCGGTTCGAGCATCTCCGCGGTCTGGCCGAAAACAGGAATCCCGACTAGCCTTGCGTAGGATGCGCACACTACCGGCGGGGCGATGATTATGTTCGCACCAAGGTCAGCGGCGACTTTCTCTGCGACTTTTGCAAGCGATTCTCCCTTCGCCCCGGCGCTTTCTTCGTAGGCTTTGAAGTTAAGGATAAGTGTTTTGGTCTCCATCGCATTCGCAACCCCACCCGCTGTTTTTGCTCCAACGGATAAAGTTATAATTCGGGCACAACCGTTATAATTCAGTGTGTAAGAGGGGGAATCGGTCGAAAGCCCTATGGCATCACTGGCTGTAATGGGGCCGCCTGGGAGCGGCAAGAGCACGTTCTGCTTCAATTTCGCAAAGCATATGCAAAAGCACGGCGAAAAGACTGCGATTGCAAATGCGAACTATTTCTGCAAGCACATCACCTACAAACCAGATTACGACGTGCGCGACAACAAGGAAATCAAGAAAGCGTACAGGAAATACGAGGACCAGTGGCCCAAGTTCTACGCCGCGATGCTTGAGATAATGTCGCACGACAAGAAGCTTTCCGCGTTGCGCGAGAATTCGCTCCTGTTTCTGGATTTCTCAATCCCGCTCGAGTATTTGCTTTTCTTCCGGCACCAGATGAAGGCGTTCTACGCGCTTGGGGACAAGACCATCCTGCTTTCGGGCGAGAACTTCCGCACGCACTCCGGCGACAGCGCAATACGCGCAACTGCAAAGCTGATGGAGAATGTTTCAGGAAGGCAGGTCACTCCGGTTTTCAACCGGCCGGGAATCGAGAAGCCGCAGAGTGCGAGGCAGGCCACGCTGATTGATGCGTTGCTTACGGGCGACCCCGACAGGCCAAATGACATACTTGAGATCAATGCCGTTGAGCGGCTCGGGTTTGACGCTCTTGCAAAAGAATTGCGGCTTTGTTGAGTCCTTTCAGCGTTCAGGGTAAAAAATATTTTCTATATTTTTCCTTAGCACTGCATCGGAAATGCTTTTGTCCGCGTGCGCCTGCTCTAGTACTTCAGCGAGTTTTTTCGCCTTTTCTCCTCTTCGGGCGTGGGTTTCTGTTTGGTCCACAAGCTCGCTCACTCCGTCAAATCCGCGCTTCTTGCATGCGTCATGGACTTCCTCCCATTCTGCCTCGCCACGCATGAACGCGCGGTATCTGTCCTTCGCTTCTGGCGGAAGCTTGTCGTGTATTTTTTGAAGTTCTTTCTCGCCTTGTGCGTAGATTTCATGCGCCTTTCTTATCAGTCCAATCGTGTCTCCGTACAATTTCGGGTCGGCGTGGCGCAGTTTCGCTATTTTTCTGCTGGTTTCAGGCGTAAATGTTATGCTTCCAAAAGCGTCAACAAGAGTATGTGCACAGCCTGGCAGAATGTGCTTTACTGGCAGCTGGCGTATTCCTTCCTTGGATTTTTTTACTGCGTCTTCAATTTCCCGGTTTAGGTCGCTTAATGCTTGTTTTTCCCCTTTGTTTATGGGTCGTTGAGGTTCCAAGGATTTCTCACTTTACCCTGATTCCTTTCTTCCGCAGCTTCGAGCGCAACTCGTGCGTATCGGCGAGGGTGACCTTGAGCGGCTGACCTCTTGCGCCGATGTACCTCTTGGCGTGCTTTTCCAAGCCTAGGTAGGTGCCGGAGAGAAGGAAGATTATCGAAAGCAAGAGCGTGGCCTGTTTTGCCTGTTCTGTGCCCGAGAACATGAGCGCAAGCGCGCCCGCAAGCCCAAGCAGCGCGACGCCAATCAGGTTGAAGAACGTGGGCAGCTTGACTTTGAGGTCCTCCTCGCCCGAACGCACCTGAAACAGGAATCCTGCCAGGTTGAGCGTACCTGCAAGGAAGAGAAGCGCGGAGGCTAGCGCAAGGCCGATGTCAAGAAACGTTGCAATAAAATCCGCCATTGCCTTCTCCACTCAACTTGAATTATTTTTCAGTCCGCCTGTCACTCATCATAATGTCAGAGTAATAGTCGTCATCATCTGAACGTATTCTTGCAGAACCGCTTATTTTAATGCTCCCACGCAGGCGGATTTCGGACCACTCCTTGGGCATTCCCCTTCGTTTATATTTCGCAAGACCGTAACAGGTTACGATAGACAAATGGCCGTACAACCACGCTTCGACACGCTGTGCATAGGCTCGGTCACCATGGACTTTTTGGCCCGGCCGTCGGTGTCCGAAAGCATCGACATAAACTCGTTCGACAAGGTCCAGCACTTTTTGTGCCTCAACTTCGCCTCAAAGACCCAGCTTGCGCAGATTGAATACGAGCCAGGAGGCAGCGCGGCAAACTCGGCGAACGTGATGACCCTTCTTGGCTCAAGGGTGGAGCTGCTTGCTGCTGTTGGCAAGGACGACTTCGGCGAGATGATAGTCAACGACCTGCATTCCCGAAAAATCGGCTCGACCTACCTTGCGCGCGTTGCTGGCGAAAAGAGCGCGATAGGAATCAGCATACTCTCGCCATCAGGCGAAAAGAGCCTCCTGGTGTATCCCGGGGCCAACGCGTTGCTCGGGCCGTCCGACCTTCCTGCCGAGGCTGTGCAGGGGTGCAACTCGGTATTCATAACCTCGCTTTCATCGGAAAAAAACTACGGCCTCTTTTACCGCGCGGTGCGCCTTGCGAAAAAATACCACAAGAAAATCATTTTCGCTCCAAGCATCACGATGCTGCGCAAGTTCTCCAAAAAGATTGCCCGGCTCCACCCTCACTTCGACGTGTGCGTGATGAACTACGAGGAAGCGATGTTCTACACCAAGCGCACGCGGATTGCGGACATGCTCCGCAACTTGCCGGGAAAGACCCGCGTCATTTCCAAGGACAAGGACGGCGCGTATGCGTTGGACAACGGCGTGTTTTACCACTGCCCGGCGCCGAAGGTCAAGATTGTGGACACCACCGGCGCAGGCGATTCGTTCACTGGTGCGCTGGTTTTTGAATACCAGAAAAGCGGGGACATCGCAAAAGCCCTCTCGGTCGGGACTGCTGTTGCGGAAATCAAGCTTGGCCATCTCGGCCCGCGCATAGACTTTATCGCTGACAAGATGCAGGCGCTTGTTGCGAAGAATTCCCGCAGGTTTGCGGCGCGCAAGGTCGACCCCGACCGAATCTGAAAGATATTCCTTTAAGCAAGTTCCCGCATTTTTCTTTAGGCATTAATTCGGCTTTGGGTTGATTGAAATGATTCTGGAAATCATAGTCGTACTATTTGTACTTTCCATCATTCTTGGGTGGATTCGCATAGTATTCGAGTACCAGCGCGGCGTATTGTTCACGCTTGGCAAGTATTCCGGCGTGCTTGAGCCTGGCCTGCGCTTCGTCATACCCATCATACAGGAGGCGCAGGTAGTTGACATGCGCATGCGCGTAATCGAGGTCCCCCCGCAGCAGACCATCACGCGCGACAACGTGTCAATCAACGTCGACGCGGTGCTTTACTACAAGATTACCAAGGTATCCGACTCGGTGCTTGAGGTGCGCGACGTCTATAATGCGACTTCCCAGCTTGCGCAGACTACGATGCGCAACGTAATCGGCGAGGTCCCCCTGGACAACCTTCTTTCCGAGCGCGATGCAATCTCCTCCAAGATAAGCGCAATAGTCGAGAAGGCATCGGAGAAATGGGGGGTCACCGTGATGGGAGTTGAGCTCAAGCACATCGAGCTTCCTGACAACATGAAGCGCGTCATGGCGAAGGCCGCTGAGGCCGAGAGGATAAAGCGCGCCACCATAATCCGCTCGCAGGGAGAGGCCGACGCGTCCAAGGTCGTGTCGAAGGCAGCGGCGATGCTCAACACCCAGGAAGGAGCGCTCAACCTGCGCACCCTGCAGAGCCTCAATGACATATCCTCCGACCCGTCCAACGAGGTGGTGTTCTTCGTGCCGCTTGACGTGATGAAAAATTATTCCGGCGCTGCGGAAGGCAAGCAAAAGAAAAAGTGATTGGAGACTGATGCACTTATGGCCTTTGAAACTTTCTCAATAATCTTCCTCGCAATACTCGCAATAATCGTGGTTGCGCTGCTTTCCATACGCATAATCAACCAGTACGAGCGCGGAGTGCTGTTCCGGCTTGGCAGGTTTGCGGGCGTGCGCGAGCCGGGGCTCAACTTCATCATCCCGATTGTCGACAGGCTCGACGTGCTTGACGTGCGCACCAACGTAATTTCCATACCCCAGCAGGAGACGATGTCCAAGGACAACGTGTCCGTCTCAATCGACGCGGTCATCTACTACAACGTAAGCGACACCAAGGCGGCAATACTCAACGTCGAGTATTATTCATATGCAACCGCGATGCTTGCGCAGACCACCCTCCGCGACATAGTGGGCGAGACTACGCTTGACGAGCTATTGACCAAGCGCGAGATGGTTTCCCGCCGCGTGCAGGAAATCGTCGCAAAGCGCGCGGCTGACTGGGGAGTCAAGATTGACGCTGTTGAGATAAAGGAAATCCAGCTGCCCGACGACCTGATTCGCGTGATGGCAAAGGAAGCAGAGGCGGAGCGCGAGAAGCGCGCGGTTGTAATCAAGGCATCAGGGGAGCTTGAGGCCGCAAAGAGCCTGGCGCAGGCGGCGTCGGAGCTGAACGCGATTCCCGGAGGCCTGCACATACGCATGCTCCAGACCGTGAACAACCTCGGCAACGAGAAGAGCAAGACCAAGATAATCACCACGCCAAGCGAGGTGCTGCGGGCCATCATCGATTATGCCGGAAAAAAGTAATCCGGCAGGCGCAATCCGCCCTCCCATAAAGGCTTATAAACGGCGGGCGGCATTTTCAATTATTACTCTAAACAGGAAAAGAGGTTTAACTTATGAAGCGCGGCGCGGAGCAGCATCTTGAAAGTTCTATACCCTTGATACTAATTGCCATTTTGGCCGTCTTCGTGGCAGCCAAGTTCAATTTCATCGACTGCTCAGGCATCCCCGGGCTTTCGGTGGTGTGCCCCGCTGCCAACATCCGCGTGGCAGTAATCGGCAACCCCACCAAGGATATGGAGAACCTGCTCAACTCCGAGGACTTCCGCGTAGCCGGAGTGTCATATATGGGCAACCTGCATCAGGACACGGTGTATTCGGGAGTGCTCAACCAGTTTGACATACTCATCCTCCAGGGAGAACAGGTCTGCGACCGCACCGCACGCAAGGTAATCGCGGACAAGGTCAAGGCAGGAGGAAAGATGATTGTAATCCAGGACGCCTGCACCAAGGTCCACGATGACACAACCGTAGTCGGATGGGACGTCGGAATCGGACTCCTCGGAGACGTCATGCCCGTGCAGATTGGCGGATTCACCCGTGAGTACGAGCCCATAAAGAAGACCTCTATCAGCGGCACATTCAAGATTGTCTCAGTTGACAGCCCGATTTTCCCAACTGGCCAAAAGAACTACGAGTTCTCAAGCTACGTTGTGAAGGTCGTGCCAAGCAGCAAGGTCGAGTCGAACGTGCTTGCGTACATCCAGCAGGGGACCGACGACACCACCACCGACCCGGCTGTGTTTGCGATGCTTGAAAGCAAGAGCCTCCTGTCAGGCAAGGTAATCTACTTCGCCTACGACCCGAGCACTCTTGTCAAGCAGGACAAGGGACGCAACCTGTTCCTCAACACGCTGCTTTACCTGAAGGGCTCGAAGGGATAGGCCCTTCAATCTTTTCTTTTTCCTTCATTTTTTCAAATCTTCTTTTTTCCTTTTTCCAATTTTTTCCCTCTTTTTCAGGCACGCCTCATTTTTATTTACCGCAACGCCTAATCCGTTTCAGGTGAATCTTTCATGGCTCCATTGCAAAGGGAACTGCTGCTCGTCCCGAAACACCTTATTTTCGAGGACACGCTCACGCATCGCAAGCACACCGGGGTTACCCATAATCCTCTTGATGCCAAAGACCGGGTCGTGATAACCTACGAGGCCCGGCCGGTGTCGAATCCGTTTCCTGACGGCAAGCCGTTCCAGACCAAGCTGGAAGGAACCATAGTCAAGACGCTCATGGTTCCTGTAGATTCAGAAGGCATAGCTATGCTTAATCAGGAATGGGAATCGAAAGGGCATCGTGTGGTCCCCCTGTTCGAAGGCCATAATATAACCGGCCCGTTCAGGGGCGCATATATCGTTAAGCCGTTCACTAAGGCGATGGAAGCTTCCGTTCGCGAAGCGTTGCTAAAAGAGTTCGATGGCGGTTGAACGAGTTGGTTTGTTGAATTCATACATCGCAGGCATCGACTCCGGCTCGACATGTGCCTATGCGATAATGACCTTGGATGGCGAAATCATCAAGGTGGATAGCCGCAAGGACGCAACCAGCGACTTTCTTTTCGAGTCCCTTGCCAAGTACTCGCCCATTTTCATAGCCTGCGACACCAACCCTCCCTCGCAGGCCGCACGAAAGCTCAAGCGCTCGTTTTCCGCCCGCCTTTTCTTTCCGGCAAAATCCATCCCAATTATTGAGAAAGAGCTGATGTGCCGCGGGCTGGGTGCAGAAAATGCCCACGAACGCGACGCGCTTGCCTCGGCAATCAAGTGCCAGCACTCCCTTTCGTCCAAGCTCCGTCAGCTGCGGCGCAGGCTGTCCGAGGCGGGTGCGTCGGATTCCTACGAGATCATCGCGCGGGGGATGCTTTTTGGCAAGAGCGTGCACGACCTCCTCTAAAAGTTTTTTATTACCCTGCGTGTGCAAGTATATTCGCGCAATTCCGCGCCTTTTGGCGCACAGGCAACTACGAGAATAACTGACACACAACCACATCACACACTGAGGTGCACACGACAAGATGGAAACCGAACAGTCCGCAATACAGCAGCATCCCACAGGCGCGCCAAGGGTTAGCTCGCACGTGGATGGCATAATCTACGTCGGAAAGAAGGGCGTCATGAGTTACGTATGGGCAGTAGTGATGCAGTTCAACAATGGCTCTCCAGAGGTAAAGGTCAAGGCGCGCGGACGCTCGATAAGCAAGGCGGTTGATGTTTCGCAAATCATCAAGAACCGCTTCATACCCAACGCGGTCATAAAGAACATCGACCTTTCAACCGAGGAGCTGCAAAGCGAGGATGGCTCGATGAGCAAGGTCTCAAGCATGGAAATCACGATGGGGCTATCGGGTCCGCTGGTCAAAGTCGAGAGGCAGCCGCGCGACCAGCAGGCCGGCCAGTCCGCGGACCAGCCGCCAGCAGGGTTTGCAACCGAAGCGGACGCCTGAGTTTCTTTATTTTTCTTCTTCTTTTTTTGTCCTTTTTATTTGCCGAATCCAACACTATCGTTTTTTCTTCTTGCCCTGCCAGTAGGACTCTTATGGCCACGGGGCCGTTCTGCGACGCGTGCATCGCAGGCGAAAGCCTGTGCGCGTCGTGCCAGGACCGGTTGGAGCGGGGCGAGTTGTGCCAGCTCGACCTTTCGGTTTCCCAGTTCATCGCGGCAAACCGCGAAAGGCACGGGCTGTCGGGCGTCCGCGTCTCCAAGTGCCTTGACGACGGCCACGCCGCAGTCATATTCTGCCATTCAGAGCCCGGGCTTTTGATTGGCAAGGGCGGCAGGATAGCAAAGGCGCTTGCGAGCACCCTCAACCGGAGGGTCAAGGTAATCTCCACCACGGCCGAGATGCACAATGCGGCATCCGAGCTTCTGAACCCCGCCACTCTTCTTGGGATAAACCAGATATACTCCGCAACAGGAAACACTTACAAGGTGCGCGTTTCGCGCAGCCAGGCGGGCAAGCTTTCGGTGCACCGAGACACCGTCGCAAGGGCGTTGTCGCACCTGTGCGATGGAAAAAGATTTGCGGTTGTATTTGAATAATTTGGGAAAATGGCTGGGCTGGGGAGGGTGACAAGCGTATGACCACTAAGCACAAGGAAGTAATCCCGCGGACCGGGCACGAGCTTCTTGTCTTGGCATATCCTCATCGCCTGCTCTGGTGTTCCAAAGGCCAGTTCGGGAAAGTTCTCGTAGTGGGCGGGAGCCGCGAGTACACGGGCTCTCCTATTTTCAACTGCCTTGGCGCGTACGCAGCGGGCGCTGACTTGGTGACCCTTCTTGCTCCAAAGCGAGCTGCGGACACCGCAGCGGCATACGCTCCTGAAATAATCGCGCCGCCTTTGAATTGCGAATACATCGAACCCGGTTTTGTGTCCGAAATCGTCTCTTATGCAAAAAAAAACCGTGCGATGGTAGTCGGCGGCGGGCTTGCACGGAACCAAAAGACGAGCGCCGCTGTTCTTGCCTTGCTCAAGCAGACCGACCTTCCGGTTGTGGTTGACGCGGACGCGTTGCGATTTGTCGCGGAGAATCTGGTTTCCTTCAAGGGCCGGGTTGCGATTCTCACTCCGCACGCGGGCGAGCTTGCTGCTTTGATTGGCGTCAAGCACGTCTCAGACGACGACCTTGGAAAAAGAATAGACTCGGCCACCCTTGCCGCAAAGAAATTCAATGCAGTGGTGCTTCTCAAGGGCGCGGTTGACGTCATAGCAGACCCTAGTGGAAAAGTGATGCTTGACTACCAGGGCTCGCCCTACCTTACCAAGGGCGGGCACGGCGATGTCCTCGCAGGAATCTGCGCATCCCTTCTGGCAAAAAACCTGCCCGCGTTCGAGGCTGCTGCAACCTCCGTTTACATCTATGGCCGGGCAGGCCTGCGGGCTGCGCACAAGTTTGGCGAGTCAACAAAGCCCACTGACGTGCTCAAGGAAATTCCCTCGGTAATATTGCACAAATAACTGTTTGGCTTGCGCTGGTTCGGTAAATAAAAAAAGAAGAGAATCCGAAGGAAGAAAATTATTCCAACAGGATTGCCGGCTTTCCAGGCATCGCCTTTTCGGCCTTCTTTGAAAGCGCGGGTTCCTTTGCCGCGTCCTCCTCCGAAACTACTTTCACGGTGGCGTCGCCGAACTTCTTTCCGATGCCAGCAGCCTTGGACTCAAGTATTGCCTTCTCGTCCGCCTTCTTGTAACCTAAGAACGAGTGCACCTTCTTTCCAACTGACATCAGGAATCCAGATACTTGTGGTGCGACCTTCTTGAGGTCGTCCTTTGCCATAAGCTCCTTCATCTTGACGTCAAAGGCAAACTGCTTTCCAGCAGAGATGTCCGATGCAATCTTTTCCAACTCATCCTGCTTCCACTGCGCGGCAGTAATCAGGGTGATTTTTTTGGGAGAAATCTTCGCAACGTCGGCAATCTTGCGGATGTCCTCTTCCACTGCCTGCACGTAGTCTTCCTGCGCAGCAAGCTCGGGCTTGATTTTGTCCTCCTCGACAGCCGGATACTTTTCCACGCTTGCAAAGGTGGTGTTGCCGAGCTTGTGCCAGACTTCCTCAGTAACGTGCGGCAAAAGCGGTGCAATTGCGATGACCAGTTTCTCAAGGCACGCGCGAAGGACTTTCTGGTTGTATTTTTCACCAGTTGATTCCTTGTGCTGGCGGTACGACTTGATTGCGCCGATTCCGTTCTGCACAAGCTCAAACCCGGCCTGGCGGAAGCGCATATTGTCATACGCCACATCGGCAATCTTGATTGCCGAGTTGACCTTGCTCTCAAGCAATTCCTCCGGCCTGCCGTAGATTGGCTTTGGCGTGTTCGGAAGGGTCTCAAGCAGTTCTGCTGTCTCAAAGAGAACTTCAATGGCGCGGCGGTAGGACTTGATTGCATCAGTCTTCCAGTCCGCATCCGAAAGCCCCTCGCTTGATGCGACGATGTTGATGCGCACCAGGTCAGCTCCGTACTTCTGCACGAGGTCGGACATCGGGATGATGTTTCCCTTGCTCTTGCTCATTTTTTCGCCTTCGACGTTGACGTAGCCGTTGACACTGATTGCCTTTGGCCAGTGTTCCTTTCCGAATATTGCGGTGTGGTGGAACAGCATGAACGTAAGGTGGTTCTGCACCAGGTCGACTCCGGAGTTGCGCAGGTCAAGCGGGTAGTAGTAGAGGAACTCTTTTCTCATCTCCGCAATGGTCTTGTCCGAAAGAGTTGTGATGCTCTTGAGCTCCTTGGGGTCGCCTATTCCGAGGAATATGTAGTCGAACACCGCGTCAGGAAGCTGTTTCGCATCGACTTTCTTTTCGTTGATGGTGCGCGCAATCGTGTAGTAGGCCATGTAGATGACCGAATCCGAAAGCGTTTCCACTTTCCATTCGGGGTCCCACGGCAACGGCGTTCCCATCCCGCTCCTTCTTGCGCAGGCCTTGTTCTCCAGCCAGTCGACGCAGTTGAGGAACTGCTGGCGCACGTCTTCGGGAATCATGCGCATTCCGCCTATGCATTCCTTGACATCTGCTTTCCATTCCAGGTCTGAGAACTTTAGGAACCACTGGTTCTCCAGAATCTTGACGTGGCACTTGTTCATGCAGCGGCATACGACTTCTCCGGTGGTTTCCCAGAACGAGTCAAGCTTGTGCTCCGCACGCAGGTCCTTCACCAGTTGGTCCTTGCAGTCGTCTACTTTCATTCCCTCGTATTTTCCGGAAATGGCGAGCATCGTGCCTTCGTAGTGCTCCTTCTTGTAGATTTCGTGCTTTGCGTCATCGAGCTTTTTCTCGTCGTTCTGGCTCGTGATTTTGAACTTGTCGCAGGCATCCTTTGCAGGGAACTCGGAGTATCCGGGGACCCTGATTACTGCAACTGGCTTGAGTGAGTCAAGCGCGGACGCGGCAACGCCGTATTCCGTGACCATCTTGGGGTTTGCCTTGAGTTCGGCTTCGGTTGCCCAGTCCGCTGGCGCGTGTGCCGGCACGCTCATCACGATTCCTGTTGCGTGGTCGGTCTTGACAAAAGTGGCCGGGAGAATGACTACTTCGGTGCCGGTCACCGGGTTTCTGCACTTCTTGCCGAACAATTCCTTCGGCGAGAAACCTTCCTTGGGAATCTTGACGTCCTTCTTCTGGTCTGCAAGCTTTTTTGCAGCATCCGCAGAGAGTATCCACGTGTCGATTCCAACTCGGACGTTGTAGTAAGTAGTGTCCGGGTTGAGGAACATGCAAGTGACTCCGAAGATTGTTTCGGGCCGCAGTGTTGCTGGCGCGATTATGCGTCCATCCTCCAATGTGAACTTGATTACGTAGAACTCCTGCGTGCTTTCGCCCTCGCCTTTGTACCTGTCGTGGTCGCCTGTCGGAGACTGGTCGTGGGCGCACCACACTACTGGGTGAGTCCCCTGTACGACGTAGCCTTTGCGGCGAAGCAGGTTGAATTGCCATTCGATGAATCGCGAGTAGGTGGGAGTCATCTGGGTGGTGATGAACGAGCGGCGCCAGTCAATTGAAGCTCCTGCTTGTTTGAGGTGTTCGGTCCACTTCCCCATCCAGAAGCGCGCGACAAATTCGGGCCCTTTCATGAAGTCCTTAATCTGTTCGTCTGAAAGGCCGTATTTTTTGAAAGTGTCAATCTGGTTCTGGTCGCCCTTCTGCAATCTTTCAAGAGTGCCGAAGATGGGTTCGCCAGTTGCGTGGAATCCCTGCGGGAAAAGGACGTTGTAGCCCTTCAGCCTCTTGTAGCGGGCCTCGGAGTCGGTGCGCAAAAATGAATACGTGTGCCCCACGTGCGGCGCGCCGTTGACGTAAGGATAGGGGAACGTGATGAAGAACTTCTGCCTTTTCTCATCCGGGTTGGACTCGAAGAGCTTGGCCTTTGCCCACTCTGCCTGCCATTTGGAATCGATTGCGGCAAAGTCGATGAGCTTCTTCTCCTCGACCTGCGCCGCTGCAGCTCCGGCTGCCGCGTTTTCCTGTGCCTTCTGCTCGTTGTCCATTTCCATTCCTACCCACTCTGTTCCTTTGGTAAAA
>Ga0074198_1000955_pt1 | contig 23314 bp, 35 predicted proteins | sample EPASupsiteSAE323_FD_64527 | JGI IMG/M metagenome (GOLD analysis project Ga0074198, IMG submission 64527) | Bioremediated contaminated groundwater from EPA Superfund site, New Mexico - Sample SAE3-23 | ecosystem: Environmental > Aquatic > Deep subsurface > Groundwater > Contaminated ...
GCACTTTCATCACCAATCACGCCTCCTGGCTTAAAAAACGATAACCAGTTTTGACCAGTACCAGCGGCATCTTCTTGAGATACAACTACCTGTTCAGAGGCAACTGAAACCGGTTTCGTCCAAATTGAAAGGGCAAAGCCATCAGTATTTGAGTTATGTATAAGTTCTTGAACAGCGGTACTCGGACCCCCCACCATCGCGTAATCACCAGCACCAGCGAATCGCGAAGCTATCCCGATTGACTCGTCGGCCACATTGGCTGAACCCGTGATTGTCATGTCGCCACATCTGCCTATCAAGTCAGGGATAATACCAGTAGCTTCAGTGAATTCGTGCCAGCCTAATATTTTGCCATCAGTGGTATTGAAATACGTTTCAAGTCTATTCCGAGCTGATTTTTTAGTATTCCCCATTAGTAAGCATTGTTAATAAGTTCGGAATAAAGCTGAGATGCTTCTGTAGCCGTCAACTGCCTGCGGATAAGTAGATTATGTTTGATCGCGCCAGCCCCGTAGTAGCTTCCCCACTTCCCTGAAACTTCGCCAAAGTGTAATTCGCCATCTCTGTTTTTCATGGAGACGTAATTAACAACATTGTTTTCAGAATTGGTATCATCAACCTGTAATCCGTTAAGATAAATCTTCACGCCTGAGCTAAGCCGATTGCCGTCGTATGTGGCTATTACACACATTTTGTCCGAAGGTTTAGTTGTTAAAGCCGTGTTATACATTCGTCCAACATAACAATCCACAGTGTCGTTATCGTAAAAATGCACATAGAGTTTGCCGTCAGTATGGAGTATTAAATCATATTCACCATTCACATTCGGAACACCTTTCGTCATAAGCGGAAAACTGGAGGCAGGTTGTGGTACAAAAAAAGAAACAAGAGTGCACGGTATATCGCCACCTCCGGCGAAAGAGAGGCTGTCATTGTCGGCCACATTTATATATTGCGAAATACCGTCTAAATTGACACCTACGCGGTTAAAATAAGGCGAGGCTTCCATCACTCCATCATTCCCATTCGCTCTTAAGTCAACCAAGCTATTTGCAGTATAATCATGCCACAATGCCATGTCGCCATCCCTCAGAAGTGTTTGTGTTAAATAAGCCATTTTAAATTCTATTAAGGGTTAGTTGCCCGGAAGTGTATAAATCAGCAACCTGCATTTGTGTTAATTCGGTCGGATAAATTTCAACATCCCAAATGTCACCTTGAGCATATCCGGTACTGAATTTCCCTATGGTGATGGGGACACCCGTATTCTCCATCGCCGTATAGGAACCGGCAGTACTGTTGGCCGTATCCCTCTGGACTGCATCAATGTAAAATTTCATACCAGCATTTGTGCTTGATCCATCATAAGTACCAACGATATGAGTGGGTTGCTTTAGATGGTTACTCAAGGCATATACTGATTGTCTGCCGATATATCCACCAGAACTCTGATCAAAGCAATTCCAAAAGATATTGCTACTAGCTACGCCCAATTGATACTCCGCATTTCCTGGGCTTTGGCGTTTGTAGACAGCTCTGAAGGCCGTAACGGAATCCATTTTAGACCAGAACGAGATAGAAAACGGAGTGTCAGTCGTCCCATTCCCAAAGGTATTAGATGCCGAGCTGGGGATCTGCATTAGACTGTTAGCTCCATCGAAATAATATCCAGGATGTTGGGTCCTTTTGGTCGGCGCAGTCACGCCAGCCGTCCAAGCTGCATGATTCCCGTATCCTGAAATATCAAGAGAACGGGCATTCGCAATGTCGTGTTGCGCCATTCTCATTGGAAGATTTACAACAGATTGACTTTTGTATGAGTAAACTGAACCATTTGAATAACTCAAGGCCTCGTTGTTATCAAGCTTTCTATCGAACAATCTTATGCCATGAATAGTACCCTTGAAAAGATTGGCACCGGCCGCACCGGAACCAACATACAAGTCGCTGATCGATGTAAAAGCCCACGCGGTAGCGGAACCAGTTAATACCTGTACACCATTCAGCCAAACACTTGTATTGCCCGATGTACTTGTGACGGCAAGGCGGTTTATTCTTCCCGTATTCCAATACGGAGAATAGGTTGCATAAGGTATGTCGCCAACTACACCACCAGCCATAACAATTCTGAGTGTGTTGTTCAGAGCGCTTTGCGTTTTGGCAACTGAAAAACCGGTTGTTGTAAGAAAAAGTCTACGCAGCACGTCTTCGTTGGCCTCAAAGTTTGGATTAAACCAAACCACCGCACTAAACTGGCTTCCAACTGGCGATTTAGCAATGACGTTATAGGTGACATAATCCGTGGTACCATTCAACACCATTCCTCCACCAAACTGCGGTGTACCTGATACTGTCCCGTTATTCGCCTCTACGCTTGCCCGTGTCAGGAAATCGTCAGCGAAGAAACATCCCCTCTGTCGTTCTGCATTCTGTGAGTTTTGTATTAAAGACATTTTAAATTTGTTAAACCTCAATAGCCTGACACGCCTTAATAACTTGATATATCTGATTGAAACTCAGATGATGCCCGTCCTCAACGATATTTATTTTTATGTCAATAATCGGAGTCCCGTCGATATAAGCCTGAATCACGGCCTTTATAGTTTCGTCTGTGGGATTGATAAGACTTGAAGGTGGGAATGAGTCCGCACTTCCTTCCATTTCGGAAAGATCAATTTGTGAAAAATATTCTTCTGTCGTCATGATTAAACAATTTTAGCAGTTGAATCGATGGGTTGGTAAACGACTGTCCATTTTACTGAGCCTGTCTTGGAAGCGGAGCAGTATAAATCTAGGGTACCTGCCGCAAGCGTCACTGCGCTTACTTGTGACCTGAAGGCTCCTGAAGTAGTTGCTATCATCGCATCTGCAAGCGTACCGGTGATTGAATACATCGTGCCTACAACATCGCCGTCAATATCCAATTGGGCGCATATATCGACATCAGCACCCACGGTGGGATTTGAAATCAGCTTTGCATTATTTGCACCTGCGCCGATTTGTGTCGTAACTTCACCAATAATATCGATAAGTCTCACACGGCCACTGATTGTGAACAAAACGCCTTGAGTCGTTTGTGGCAATGTGCCGGTCGCTTTTTCGGTTCTGTATGTGGGTATAGTTGGAAACTTTGTATCCATTTTCTGATTGGTTAAAGGTTAGTATTTTCTCTTTGAATAAATCGTCCAGTCGTCTGTACCACCTCCGCTTGCCACGACTTTGATCCTAACGTATTTGAACTGTCCAAAGAATCCAAGTGAATCATTAAGCATAGCTGAAGCGGCGAAAGAAGCCACTCCATAAGCGTCAGTTGTTACGTCCACATAAGTACAGCTTGCTTGTGCGGTACCGTCATCTTGTACTGTCGCCTCGACAGTCACAACTAGCGTACCGGTCAAAACGAGTTGTGTTCCCATATTGGAATACCCGTCCATATCCACATAATAATAATACGTCCCATTCGCTCCGTTCGTCACTGTCGCCAAAGAAGCCTCGACATGATGCGTGCTGATCGGATCGGTTTCGCCTACACGATTATTCTGGTTTGCGTAAGAATAACCTGCGGTGATTAACTCGCCATTAAGCGTTGTGATTAAATCACTTCTGTCGTTTTCTGCAACAGCGGCAATTTGTGAACTTCTAGCACGTCCACCCATCTTAACAGGATTGCCCGAGTCCACGGCGTCATGTGCTACATTCCCAACAACCTCAACGTCAACATCGTTAGCCAGTACGACAGGAACTGACGAAGCCGCGGCTTTTTGACCCAGCGTCGTCGCAGTACCTCCCCATTGAGCCACATTGACGCTATCTGCTGTCCCACCCGGACCTGCGAAACTTCGATATGTGAAGACTTCCGTATCATCGGTGTTCGCCTTTCTACCCAAGAATCGATTGTTTTTGTAGTCTATACCGTATTGACCATTTGTTAAGCTTGCCAAAAATCTAAACTCTGTTTCGGCTTCCTTTGATGGATCGGAAGGAGAATGATAAGGTATTTCTTCTGTAAACGTATTCGTGGATCCAAATACGAGTGAGCTCGCATATCTGAATATTTGCACCGTCGAACCGTAACTGTGACTATAAGTCGTGGCACCACCCTGAAACCAGTTTTGGGTACTTAGTCCAACTTCGCTGTAAATACTAAACGTATAAACATTAGAAGCAACAGCAACGCCTCCAATCCAACCATATAGCGTATTCCCTGCGCCATCTGTTAATTTAGCAATATATCTCGCCGAAGTAGAACTCTCAAAGATTTTCTCGAGATCAGTAGTTGCGTCATATGCGCCAAAACTAGCGGCACCGTCTGTTTCGCTAACTGCTTGAACCTTTTGTGTATACATAAGATTCTGAGGAGAACCCCAGAAACTACCTATTTTGCTACCGTATTTTTCCAATATGGGGCCTTGTGTAAGATCGACAACGACGGTTGAACCTGCTGCATCTTTTACATATCCAGTAGCGGCTATGTTGACCGTCTCAGTTACCGATTCGAAAGAACTCCCTTGTCTCACATCTTGAACGAACTGTGGTGATTGCGGAGTAAATAATCCACTCCCCATCTGATAGTCTTCCATAGTATTATTATGGTTATAGCCGTATTATGGCTGAAATAAAAATAACTATTTTCTGAATTTTGATGCGACTAACGGACCAACTATTTCTCTGAGTTGTAATTCTGTAAGACTATTGAATTGATCTGCAGTCTTAATCCCTGCGGAATGTAATTTCTCGATTGACTTTGCTCCGAGTCCCTTAATTGTCGCAAGCCCTTCGCCTGTACTTTTAGCAGGCTGATTGACTTTGTTTCCTCCAAATTGACCAGCTCGTTCAGCCTTGACTGCATCAAGATGAGCCTTGTCTTTAAGTCTTGCCTCTTGGATTTTAGTTTCCCACTCCATTTCCTTTGCCGGAGTATCGATTTCGATTCCCTTTGCTGCATCTTCAGCCATGGCTCGACGAACTCTAGCTTCTTCCGATTGGCTTAATGTCGTAGGAGCGATTTTGTCTAAGACATACTGGACCAGCGCTTCCTCGACCGGACTATTGATAGGATAAGAACGCATGTGTAGAACTCGATCATTTGCATTTAATTTGTCGAAGATTTCCATAAACCTGGGATTGACTTTTCGCAATTCCGCGATTGGATCCAATGAGTTGAAATCAATCGTGTGGACATTCTGGTCTAATAACGTAGACATGTGTACTTGGGTTAAATTACTGAGTGAGAGGGGCGAATTTCGCCCCCCACAAATCAACAATCTAAAGAACTATGCAGCAGCAACGGAACCCGAGCCATCTGGCGAATACCATTCGCAGATTATAGACAATGCACCTGCAGTAAGATCATCAACATTTCGCGTCAATATAATATCTTCTCCAGCCGAAATAAGTACCCAGCTTGTAGCCGAAAGAGCGCATGCGCCATCTTCCGGATTGTTGTCAGTCCAGACATCATTGATAGCGAAATCTGCGTTATCAACAGTAGTAGCAGGAAGTAAAACATCTGGATCCCCAGCCGTACCAACAGACAGGGTTGTTGTACCCGATGTTGAAGTGATAGCAGTTGCACCAACTATTCCGTAAGTGCGCGCGACAACATTGCCCGTTACATTGAAGATTGCGGCTGTGTCGTAACCCGTCAAATCAGCAATCATCTTCATGTCAACCTGAGGCGTGACTCTGACAATGGCTTTTAACATCTCCATAACCGATCCGTTCTGATTTCTCGTTACAGTAGTCGAGTCAAAGCCGGTTCTGATCATGTCGTCGAGATTTGAGTTGGCCGCATCAGGCATTCCAAGCATTGTTTCAACGCTTTGGAAATTCGTGCGAACACTTGGATTACCCAAATCCGTCTGGATAGCATCAACAGCAGCATCGGCTACCTTGAGAAGTGAAACGAGTGAAGTACCACCAGTTGTATCACTCTTTTTACCAACAACGTCACGCATTTGAGCATCAGTAGCAGCATCTTGCGTTGGAACAGTGTGGTAACCAGTGAGAGTAGAAAGCGTGCCAGGAAGAGTTGTACCTGTATCTTCAAGAATACCCTTTGCGTATCCCATTAGAGATTTATCTGCAGCAACTGTACCAACGGCGGTATCTGTTTTGTTACCAACAACATCACGCACATTGGTATTGGTGGTCACGTTGGCACCTGGAACTGCATGTAGTCCCGGGATGGTAGTAGTGACAGCAGTTGCAATAACCGAAAGATCACCAGCCGCAAGGGCGTTACCGGATCCTCCTTGAACAGAGGCACCAGCCGCGCCATCATAGAACTCAGCAAACCAAGTGGACCCGGTAGCGGTATCTTTTACCGATTTACTGAAGTCTGTGGTACCTGAGTTGTACATATAGCCAAACACATTGCAGTCGACAACAGCGGTCGTGAAATCAACAACAGCAGTCGTGGCAAGACCGTAAAAGTCAACATCGACACGAGTATTGTTGCCACCAACTAGATGAACAGCACGAGTATTGCCTGAACCAGTCGTGAAGCCAACATGCTTGAGCTTAATCTTGAGATTATCGGCCGCAGCAGTTGTCAGGATAATATCGGTGAATTCCTTTAAGTTAGTGGAATCACGTGATTCTATATCGAACGTGCAATCAACACCAGATACAACGAATGGACTAACGACAGCATCAATACTATTGGTAATAATGATGTTTTTAATTGTCGTACTAGCTCCGCTGACAACCCATGTTGCAGCAGTGGCACTAAATGTAAACGTAGGCCTACTAGCTCCTTCGCCCAAACCGATGATCGATAGACCAGCAACATCAGAAGTGATGTCGCTTGCAGTAGCAACAGTCTCGGTATAACCTTCAGAGATATAAACCGTATCTCCAAGATTAGCCCTACTGACTGCGCTAAACGAGTTGATGGCCGAATCAACATCTGCGAAAATTAACGTACTCCCGTCAATTGGGTCAACTTTGTAGTTGAAGGTGTCTCGGATGATAGCCATGTCGGCAGCAGTCGTATTCTTAACGAGTACGCTTCTGCCAGGCTTACCACGTTGAGCCGTCCCCAATTCCAATCCATTTTTATCCATGAGATTTGTAAATTAGAAATTAGAAAATTAGGAAGCGGACGAATCACCCTTGCTGAAGTAGCCCCAATGCCAATCTCTGAAGCCTGTTTGCATATAAACTGAACCCGGTTTGTAAAAGGTTCCGTTCTTATACTCAGTTTCAGACATGACTCTTGGTTTCCAACCCCATATCATCTTGCATGATCTCTTTGTTCTCTCAGGAACAGTAAGAGCCCAATAAGAAGAATAGGTTGAAGGTTGCCATTCGATAACTTCATAAGTGATTCCACTTAGAGTGTTGGAGTCGTTTAATTCCGTTCCAGGTAGTTTTGGAGAGAACAATAATCTCTTTGCCAAATCTTCCTGTTCGATGGAGATAAGAAGTTTTAAATTCTTGGCTCTCTTTAATTGAACGCCTTTGAGGTCATAGAATCTGTTGATTCTGTTTCTTGCATTTACAAGAGCTGTGTATGACAAAGGAACATGGCCTTCTGTTGCAGGCGGGACATTTCTTTGCGTAGCAACTCCAGGTTCCGTAGAAGGGTGTGCCGTACTTGCCAATGCCACTGCATCTCCACCTGTCTGGTGAGTTGCGGTATGTGCAAGATAAATCATACGAGCAGCCTGTGTATCAACGCGTTCATAAAGCGATTGATGAACAGCCTCTACGCCCTCTCTAAATTCTTGAGCACGTTCCTTGTTGCCTTCCATTATCCAATGAATCAACTCCTCGGTATACGTACACATCTTTGTGTATTTCTGAACTGTGATTTCTACGTCATATCCTTGGGTTCTGTCTTCATTGCTGTAAGGAGACCCTTCTAAAGTCAGCTGAGCAATTGAGAGACCTGAAACACTAGAAAACTTTGGGTCCGGGATAGAAGGACTATAATCCTCATATCCTAATTTTGCGTACTGCAGATCAGCCGAAAGCTGATCCTTGGTTTGGTCGAATATCTCGACGATTTGAGGGTCAACGATGTCTGGCAGTCTGGTTAATGTATCCATTGTAAGACTAAGTTAGTTGTAAAAGTACTTACTTCTTAACTAACTTCTTAACTTAGTCTTAACTGGCAGTCGTGTGGCTGAATCCAGTGAATACCGGAGTACATAGAACACGAGTTGTGGAACTCTCGCCCCGTGGATCAAGTTTCGTAATGCGGAACTGACCAACTGTCGCAGAAAGAGAAGCTTGTGCGAGTTGTTGAGCGCCTGTTGTACCTGTGAGTATTGTGTAGAATCCTACGCAAGCATCGTAAGTAGAAGCGGCATTCAAATCACATTCAACTTCCATTCCTTGATATGCTGGGATAATTGCCAATTCGTATTTTGCAACGGTGGCATTATCGGCAGTCATTGTCTTTACCTCATTTGCGAATCCAAGGATTCTTGCTGAATTAGAGGCAACCAAGGCAACACCTGAAGCTTCAGTAACAGCATCGCCTATAGCGAATACTTCTGAATTTTTGCCGACTCTGTGGATTTGGCTAATAGCCAACGACTTGTCGGTTCTTTCATGACATCCGTACATAGTAAGGGATTTTTAAGTGATAGTCTTACTTACTTGTTAGCATAGACAGTTTGTCTGCAAACGCCTGTGCTTCCGGCGATTTCGTACTTTGTTTGTGACTGAGGATTGAAGAGAGTCCACCCCTCTTACTGGAATTCCATGCAAGTGCAGCATCTTCTTTTGTCTTCTCGGTGCTGGCACTACTTGGGAAAGCCAGTTGATATGCCTTGGACCACGCTTCTGACGGACTTTCCTCAACATATTCAGGATTAAACATATTGAGTTGAGCTTTAACCTTCTTGTAGGCAGGATCAAATTCGTTGTCTTTGATCCCCTTGCTTTTAAGAAAATCTTTTCTGTCCGACTCAGTACGCGTTGCATCTCTTTCTTCAAGAGTTTTAATGCGTTTTTCCTGAGCATACCTATCCGGATCACTTTTTTTCAAAGATTCGAGTTCCTTATCTTTGCGATAAGAATCGTAGCTTTTATCATACAACTTCCTGGACACTTGATCCGCAAGTTTGGGATTTGTATCCGCCAAATCGTTCAGTAATTCAGGATTTTTCTCAACAAGTTTGACATTGCTATCAATTACTTGCTGATGCTCCTCGCTTAACTGTTTATGCGCTTGGCTCGTACCTTCAAATCTTTTTTTCCAGTCATGCTCCTGTACAGGAGGTTCTGTCTGGTTAAGTTGTTCAGTCTTTGCCAGTGCAAATTCAGTTGATTTTTCCGGAGGGGTCGCTTTCGCTGCCTCTGGATTCTCCTTCGCAGGAGGTTCGTTGCCTGCTGTTGCAGGGGTCACGGTTGTATCCATATTGAATGGTTAGAAATTACTGCATGCGGTGATAAAGCCACATTATTGGCTCACTGCTAATCGTATCTAGCAATACGCAGTGAGTCCATAGCGAGGCTTTATCGACTTGTTTTCAAGGAGCCTACCATCCCAATCCGTTTAATGTCTTGTCCATCTGTTGTTGTTCTGCACCGTTCTGCATCTTCTGCTTGAATGCGTTCTCTATAGCCTTATGAATCGTCGTGTACATCTTGACACCTCCCTTTTTCAATTCCTTTTGTTCTCCTTCTTCATACATACACTGTTGTATCCACTGAGCGCAAATATTTTGTTCGAGTTTTAGTAAGCTTTGATATTTCTCGTCTACTATCAGCGCGGCAATATTCTCTCTATCTACTTCAGATACTCCCATTATTAGTACCATCGCGCTCTTGTATATACCAAGAAGGCTATACGCCAGCTTGTGCTCCTGCTGCTCCCATTGTTTCTGGGCTCGTCGCCTTGTCAGCCACGAGTTGAGTTTTTTTAGCATTCTTGTAATCGTTAATTGCTTGCTGTTCTTGAGGGATTATACCACCGGCATTCTTTATAATACTAGCAATATCATCTTGTTCTGAATTTGGATTGGTATTGACTGGTTGTTGAGGTGCTTGCTTCTTAATAACAGAAGAGGGCAAGCCTCCGTTCTCTCGTAGGAATTCCGCTAATCCAAACTGATCCATTGCAAGAGGCGCCAATGCAGCTATCTTCTCTGCGGATTCCATCTTCATGTTCTTATCAAGCTGCTCGGATACTGCAATATTTCCAACTGCCAGTATTGGCTCGAAGTCATAATCGACATCTTCACCTTTGAATTCGAATGTATGCATCCCTTGCTGTTCTTCCTCAATAAACGCTGTTGATGTTTTGTCGTGTTGTTTTCGGAATAACTTTGTTCCATCGGTTGTAACCTTCATCGTCTTACCTTCGGCTCCGGGCTGAGGGGCTCTGAGGTGAAGTCTTAAAATATTCGCATTGATTCTGTGAAGCCTCTTCAATCCTGCAATGGTATTGAGATGCAACCCCAAATCGACAAGAAGTATCTGGGATTCCTTGCGAACAACAGTCTTTGTAGCTGTTTCATCAGAAGGAGGAGATACGGTATCTTTAATATTAATTCCGGTCACAAGCGTAATATCATTGTCAGTCATCTCATCGAGTTTCAATGGAGCATCTAGATTTGACACAACCGGTATAGGCGACATGTCTCCCGGAGCAACACGAACGAAATCTTGCCCGAAAGTGTAAGTCTCCTCGTTGAATGGAGATAGCGGATCGATTGCAAGCGTTGGCTTGGCACCCTTCTTTGTAACATCATAAATAAGATTTCGATTCTTATTCTTAATCTCTCGGAAAGCCTTGATGATAGCCGGTTCTCCGTAGCCGTATGGTTGCCCGGGGATCTTATTGTCTACAATCAATGCAAGTGGGATCTGCTTCTTCCCTCTGAAACTTCGCATGGGGATTGGAGAACTTCTCACGATAATACCATTCATCATAACATCATACATATCTGTTATCTCGTTGTAGCAATGCAGTACCTCATAGAAACTCTTTGCGTCACCTCCGTTGAGATCGTTTATATCCTGGAATAAATCTTTCTTTGGGGCAGCCTTGATTCCTAATTTCTCGAAGTCTACATCGTCGAATATTATCTTCCCCTGCTCTTCAGTGTAATACTCCGTAATGATTGCATCCTCGCAATCACCAAGGGTTGCACTCGTACATCCGTCATCTAGGTACACATGTCGAAGATCCGTCGTTGTAGTTTTAAATTCTCTGACATCATGAGTCTTCTTGTCGTAAGTTACATTCCCACTATCGGTAATGGTTGGCTCCTGCACTGTATTCTTGTAGCTCCTCATTCTAGACCATCGTATTGCCGTTCCGAATATGTTTTTCTGTAGAAGTGTCTCGAAGTCTTCGTAATCAGCCTCAGCTTCATTCATGGCTTGATTGTAAACACTCTTCCACAAAAGAGCCGGACTTTGATCATCGGCACCCGGGACCATCCATTCAGGTGAAGGAAGGTTCTTAATCTCTGTCGCCAGTTTTCGCATTACAACAGCGAATTCAAGAGGATAACGCATATCCGTGAATCTGAATCCGTATGTAGTAAATTTTGAATTGAAGTATCCTTGTAATTCAGGAGCTGTGTCTGGATCAAAAGACCGGTTCGCATCATTGCCTCCATTGACTGCAAACGCAACAAACGCAAAAAGAGACGATCTCCACATCGGCTCAAAATGTTCGCGCCTTGCTTTCATCTGCTCTGCTCTCTGTAGCCAGTGATGAGCGCTACTTGCGACTTCTTCAGTACTACCGTCTACATTAAGAGTAGTTCGCTTTTCCTCCTTATAGTCTTTTAACTCCCTGCCGTAATATTTTCTGGCCATGTTTTTATAGGTTTATTCCCATATCAATAGTTGATTCCTCGGGAAGAATAATTAAAACAGGAACTCCTTTTGAATTTAAAACAGTTTCCGTAGGCAGTGCCACCTCGGTAAATATAAACTCCTCATTTGTATCGGCTAAATCCCAAACAGATAAAAGAGGGAGATGATCGAATTCACTTGAACGATTCGGAGTATATGTTTTATTACACTCATTTCGTATGGAAAGTATATATCCCAATAGCAATGATGCCTTGATCGAAAGGACACTTGGAACAAGCACTCCGTTGTTTCCTGTTGTAGTGTTTGTGATCCTGACCTGAGCCGTATTATCTGACATAAACATTAGTTAGGTGACAGATCTAACTAACATACTTGCCAACATAATAAGCACAATTTTGTATACATGCAAGTATTTACCAATTTTGACTACTCTTCTTCGCTTTTAGGCTTTCCCTTAAGTTTTCTTCTTGAGTCTTTGGCTTCTGTGGTTTAACAGCATAGTCAAAGATGTAGATCGCAATACCCAGCGCAATAACGCAATCGTCATGGCAACCTTCTTGAGCTTCATATCTTCCATGGTCGTCCTTAACGAAAGTCATGCACTCCAGGATTGTCTTCTCGTCGTTGAGTGCGAATTCACCTTCGTTAATCCAATTCGCGAGTTTGTTTAGGATGATTGGTCTTGTGCGTTCGTTCGTGTGGAAGCCAAGTTTGTATTCGGTTTCTTCTGAAGTCTTGTCGACAGTTCTTCTTCTAAACAGATTCGGATAGTGAATATCCTTGTGGAGTACATTGTTCGTAGTGATACCATCTTTGTTGACCTCAACCCCAAGGAAAGCCGCGCGAGTCATGCCGGCATAGAAATATCCAAGTCGTGCTGCATCATAAGCAAACTCAGTGGGATTGATTTTGCCTCTGAGAGTTGCGACAAGATCGCCCGTGTCCTGTTCGAGTACTTGAAGTACCGAGTAGTCAGAATGTTCCGTTCCCTTTGCTGTGTCGCCTCCGATTACATAAGACTTACCTGGATCCGGGAATTTGTAAATCCTCAGTTTGCCGCCATCGTATCTATTCATCTCAGGAGTTTTAACATCCTGTGCTGTATTTGCAGATGTGAGATCGCCAACCCATTTTGGCTTCGGGCAATAGGTGTGATAGACAGAAAGATTCTCAATATTGAACTTCGGAGTACCTGACACAATAAACGCTTCACGGTCCGAACTCGGATACTCTTGCTTGAACTTTATCTCATCACCTCCGCACTTATTGGCAATCGCCCATCTACGCCATGACATCTGCTCATCTGTGAGGTTATATAGAGCCTTGATTTCCTTTTCGGTCTCGGTTAATTCAAATCCTTCAGTAACTGGACGGGAATATTCCGGGAATATATGCCAAGGGAGGAAGATAGCTTCGTAATCGTTCTCGTGTCTCTTTGCCGCCCAATAGGTATCGTGGAAATATCCACCAACGCCATTTGCTGTGGATTCAAGAATGATAATTGTATCGGAGTGATCCGGTATTTCCTGAAGAGCCGCAAGCATGAGTTTCTTCGCATCAGACCAAAATGCAATTTCGGATGCATGGAAATTATGAGTAGTGGATCCGCGCTTCTCTTTCTTTTCTGCTGTCGACACCTGAAGACTTGATCGTAACCCCGGATTCGTCTTTCTTTCTATGTCGTCCGGATTCTCAAATACAAGTCTTCTTGCGTTGTCATAACGCTTTAATGGAGCAAACTCTGTGGGAAGGCTATCGTAATACAACTTAGTCATATCAAATATCGAACATGTCGATTCCGGATTATGAGCTATAATACTCGACACCCTGTTCTTGCGCGTTGCCGTGTCGTGGAAAATCAATGCCTCGGCGTATGTCGAAATACCCTCCTGGCGAGCCTTGAGTATTACCAGTTTAACCGCGCGTCCTTCTTGTTTAATCCTCTTGACGGTCTCGTGTACAATCTTCTGAGCAGTATTGAACTCAAAAGGGATTATCTTCCCCTCTTTTGTTCTAATCTTTAAAAACTTCTTGGAGTACCACTCGAAGTCTTTAATTTTTTTTTTAGCTGATCTCGTGGAGTTTCCATGTTATTCTTCATCATTAAGTAGGTTTTCTATCGAAAAAGTACCAGTAACCTTCTTCTCTTCTTTCTTCCTTAGATTCCATTCGTCAAACTTTCTTTCAAGAATCCATGCCTTTGCTTGCCATCCATTACCTCCGCCTCTTAATTCTTTAAGCAATTCACTCTTTTCCTTTTTAAGTGCCTTTTTTATAAGACCCGAAAAATGCTTCATTAACGGATTAGAGGCTTGTTGTTTATTAGCTTTATAGTCCTCGAAAGTTGTTTGTGAAATTGTTGGCTGTTTAAGACTTTCAAGTTTTTCGTTTAATTCATCAAGAAGTTCTTCGTCAGTCCAATATAGAGCCTCGGTAACAACTTGTATCATTGCAAGGATAAGATCCTCAGTTAGTTTAGTCGGTCTTCCTCTTCCCCTCTGGCTCTTCTGCTTCCCCTCTGGGTTGTTCCTTCCTGGTCTTGCCATGTTATTTCTTGTTAAGGTCTAACCAAAGGCGAGCGACTGCCTCTTCCGGTGTGTCACCATGCCCGTATGCGTTTCTTTCATAACACGCTTGAAATGTGGTGTGAATTTCCTCAGTAATTCCCGGCGAATCATATCGAGATAATGCGCTAAATTTATCTCCACAAGCCTTGATAAGTTCCGATAGCGTTGGTCTGTAAACCAAATCCTTTGCGTAATCTATAACACTTCCATCGTCATACTTCGCATTTTCGAGATTGTAAAACGCGAATAGGATTATCTTCTCTCCCTCAAAACGCGACAGGTAAAAATATCTCTGATCCTCAATACTCTTACCGTATGGTTGTGGGTATCCGGCTTCCTTTAGGTTCTTGCAGATAAAATACGATAAAGATGACATAGGAATTTGATTACTGGATTGCTACAACTTTACAGTTTGGACACTGGTATAGTTTCTTGGGATGCACACCGGCTATACTTCCATCCGGATTACACTCTTGGACGACTCCCCCGATATCACCTATTTCTATCATTGCATAGTCACGAGTACATACCCAACATTTTGGAGGTTCCATAGTTTTATTTTGTTAATTTTTTAGACACCAAATCCTAGCAATATTTAAATAATTTTAACTAATAAAGAGAATCACTCTTCGTCAACATGATTGAATTCAACAACTGTGACATTAGTAGCCTCAGGACCCTTTTTGCCTTCCTGAATGTCGTAGCTGACGATATCGCCTTTCTTGATCTCCGCCCCGTTCACCTGCGATACATGAACGAATATGTCGGCGCTTTCACTGCTGATGAATCCAAAACCCTTGTCCGAATTGAAATACTTAACTTTGCCTTGCATGTTTGTGTTTGTTACGAGATTGGCGACACTTCTTACTACAGTACTTCTGGATCTGACCGGGGTTGTTTAAAGTGATTTCCTTCTCACAACCCCTGCAATATGTAGGTAAAATTCCGTATTGCATATTATTTCTTTTTCTTTTCGTCTTCCTCTTCCGGCTCATTAACGATTGCGCATTCAGTTGTAATGAGTGTCCCGGCGGCACTGACTGCGTTCTCAAGAGTCAATTGAACAACTTTAAATGGATCAATTACCCCGGCTGTTACCAAATCAACAAACTCATTAACTGTGACATCAATTCCCTTGCCTTCCTTGATGATCTTCTTAATCAATTCATCCACCTCTTCCATCCCGGCGTTCTCAAGAATGAGTCTGCAAGGTTGCTCACATGCCTGATTAAGAAGACCCCAAGCAATTGCTTCGTCCTTATCTTTTGGTTTCTCAACCTTATTCATAGCCTTGAGAAGTGCAACGCCTCCACCCTCCACATATCCACCCATCAATGTAGCTTTGGCGGCGAATACTGCATCATCTAAGCGATATTTAAGTTCTCTCTTCTCGACATCAGTAGATGCGGAATATCGGATAGTCGCTAATCCACCTTTGAGTGCGGCTATTCTTTCATCGAAATCCTTAATCTCCACTTCGCTTGTACTGCCTTTCTTTTCGTTGATAAGGAAAAGAATGCGATCAATCATTGCTACTTCGTTATCAGGAACTAAAACAGTATGTTCGCGATTTGAGTAAGCCGATCTAACTTGACCCAAGTCATCGATAGTGAAGTCTCTGATTTGTACACCCTTATCTGAATCTACAACTTTTGCTCCAGTTGCGATTGCTATGTCTCGAATAATATCATCTCTCTTGCTTCCGAATGCCGGTGGTTGTACCCAGATCCAGTCAAGAGGTCCACTATTCTGAACTCCATTTTGGAATAGGAACTGCAAAATAGATGGATGCAAGTATTCGGCAACAATTACAAGTCTTCCTACATGTACCTTTGTAACCTCAACGACATCTTCTCCTTTTGCGTTCTTGGTTACTCTTCCATCTACGAATTGCTTGGCAAGATTCGCAAAATCAACAAAGGAATTTAATCTCCCCTTGACCAAGAGAACGCGAGCATCTTTCATTTCATTCTCGTATTTGTTGTTCTTGATCACGCCCTCCTTTAGACCCTGATCCCATTTAAACCCTTTTTGACGAGTGACTGTGATGTTATTCTCAATCCCTTCCTCGAAAGTGATTGCGCTATCTTTTCCGAGATCGAATATAAGTTCTCCGATTAATTTGCCGATCTGAGGATCTCTGCATGATATCGTTGCAATATTCACTAAGTCTTGAGCAGTCTTAACTTCATGTTTGCTCAATACAACTTGATCGATAACCTTTTTGGAAAGGTCTTTTAATGCGCGACTAACAGCAACCGGATTGCCCTGATTGCCTTTGAACATTGCTCTTACTAATTCTCTTGCAAGAATAATAGCAGTTGTCGTTCCATCACCTACCAGGTCATTTGTGCGGAAAGATGCCTGTTTTACAACCTGACATCCAAGATTCTCGAATGGATCGCTGAGATTTGCTTCACGGCTAATCGTAACCCCATCATTTGTAATTTGAGGTTTCTGCCAAATTGGCGACTCAAATATAACGTATCTTCCTTTTGCGCCAAGTGTAATCGCGACTGCATCAGCAAGCTTATCAACACCGGCAAGTAATTTCGCCCTTGCCTTTTTACCATAGAGGTAAGACTTGTACGGAACTTTCATGTTTCTTTTTATTTATAATTAAAACTAACTAACTTTTAATTGCTAATTCCTAAGAGATCAGACGTATTAACATAAATATAAGCATAATCTGTTGTCTCAACCTTGACCGGACTGTATTTCACGAAATGAACCTGCTTACCAGGACGGATGCCTCTGATCCATTTATTCCAGAACCCGATCTGGCCTATCTGTATGATGGTACCAACATCCGGACTGGACTCTCTCTCAAGTTCCTTTGTCAGCTTGAGACCACCGACATCAGCTACTTTGCGAGAGATCACTATTCTTTTGCCTAACGGCGAAAATTCCAGTTTCTTTTGACTGGAGCCCTCGTTTGGGCTTGATGCTGTGTCTTGCATAGTACTTTTTGGTTACTAACTAATACTAAACTGAATATATGCACGGAAATAATTATTGTCAACAAAATAAAAAAAGGAGTCAGTTTTATGCCGACTCCTCCTTTATTAACGCATTCTCAAACCTCTATGCGGTCTATTCTTTTTCCAGAATTTAATCCACCATATAAATATCTGCATGGCATGATATGTTATCGGATCTATTCATGAAAAACAGATCTCCACGATCTCTCCATCTCGCGTTCATGGCATCTGCTATCACAAACTCCCCATTGCAACGCTGATCTTCCGGATAATCAGTGGAGACAAGAATTACTTTATCTCCAGCATCGAAAGGGGCATTAAGACCATAGTTACTCCATGAGATAAGTTCCTGTGAAAGAGCGATCACGCGTTGTCCTTCATTAGCCATGTCACAAAGATTTAAACCGGTTCCCCCCGCAATGCATGGAGTTGAATCGGTTTGACCCACCTCAGGATTGTACGATGTGAAATAGATATTCGATATAATCAAGGAGCTAGTTTGAGAACTATAGCTCAGGTTCTGCGGAAAAAGTTCCGCGTCTAAAGCATCCAACCTAATACGCAACTCAGCGTTCGCATCGTGAAGGTCTTCCTGTTGACCTTCGAGCTTTAACCACTCGGCGGAATTATCCGAAATCTCTTGTTTAAGCATCCCGTACTCAATAAGAGAAAGCTCACGATCATTCGGACCGAATGCGAAGGCACTGGCGGTGAAAGCCAGTATGAATGTACTTACAATGCCGAGAATCAGCATCGTCTTGTTTGAAATGAATGCAGGTTTTTGCGTTTCCATTTTTTGTTTTGTTATGAAATATGGACGCGATTTACTTTGATGCGCATCGTGTAAATCATAACATTATAGCAAACTTATTGCTTATAGTCAAACGTCTTTCTCTGGCAAATTTCATTCTTCATCACGATGTTACAAATATAATCTGTTAACTTCTCTCTTTCGTCTAGGATTTCATTCTCGGAAACATATCTCCTTACTGCTTTGGCGTACAACGGGTCTGTAATCGGATGACACAACTCGTGTACTATATACGGGATTATATCTTCTTTGTTCTTCCATTTCTTAATAAGTTTATCGCTATATCTCAAGGTCACATTGAGGTATGGATAATTATATTGGCACTCCATAAGCGCATTGTCGTTATTCGTTTTATAGCGAAGCTCGAATGTATGTTTGTCGAGAAGCAATATCTTAGAATATTTCCCGATTATTTCGTAGATGTATTTCTCTAGTTTTAATTGTTTCATATTTAATCTTTAATCGGCTGAGCAATACAGGTTAGCTGGACGGTTTCATTGTCTTCGCCATGGTCAACGCCCGATATTATAAACTGGCCTCTTGTGGCCACTATCACGTCTCCAACGGTACTCGGTTCGTCTTTTGGTCGTACCCTGCGATAGTCCGCGTCTTGGTCGAGAATGATAAACGTGTCCAGCATATTTGTTTTTTGGTTAATGGCAAAATCCTTTCCATTTATCCATCTCCTCGGCGAGATGATGTTTCCGCATTGTCTCTTGTGCTTTGCGATTCGTCTCTTGGCGATTGAGCTGGCAAGCATTAACGATTGTCTCAAACTCGCAAGCTGGTGATTGAGCATGTGTGCATGTGTCTATTCGAGGACATTTCATTTGACGTTCGGATTAAAGACTTTGATCGCCGAGCAAGCGCACATGAAGGCGCGGAATCCCTGTCTGTACTTTTCAAGCTCACGCCATTTCTCCGCATCGCACCATTCCTTGTTGTCTTGATAGGCCATCATCGGCGCACCAAGCTCCTGTGCGACACTGGGGAACGTGCGGCATAAGATTGGAGTGCAGTCTATAAAAGAATGTTTGTGATTATTTATCATTTTTGTTCTCTAAGAATTTTGATAAGTTTTTGGTACTCACGAATTTCCGATTCAGCCCACTCGATAATCGCTTGCGGATTGTCCTTTATCGAGTTCGCAAAATCTTGCGTAGGATTGCATAGGTTTGCCTCGCTTTGCATACATTTAAGGCACTTACCGTCTTCGTGATTCGTCATCTGGTAACATTTTTTGCATGGCTTGATTGTGCGCTTTTTCATAAATATTTTTCGATTAGTCTGTTTTCTTCGTGTTCTTGCTTGAGCCAGTGCTTGTACATGATATGTTCTGGCACTTGAAGTAACGCATAGTTAGGACACTTGGTGTTCGTACATACCAGGCTGGTAACGCTATTGCCAGTTACGAATGTCCAACTAATCAGCTCCAACACATTAGCGCATTGGTTACAGCGTCCTTCTGTTACTAGCGAAGGAGGTTTTATTTCTTTGGATTTCTTGTGTGTTTTGATAGATTTTCTCATATGTATTTGGTTATACTAGCAGGATATGTTTTTAGTCTATTCAATTATGCTTGAGGTCGAGGTAGGGCTTGAACCTACATCCCCCTATAGAGTGTCTTACCACGAGAAGTTACCACTAGCGTCACCTCTCTTTAAACGACACGACCTTGAATCCTTGTAGCGAGCGGATAGGTACCCGACAGGAATCGAACCTGCAACCTTCCGTTACGGATTATAGCTACCATTGCTAACACGAGTACCTATGCAATGCGCATTGCTATCCGCCCTGTACAAGATTTCAAGTGGCTGGTTTTGCCGTTGCGTTTCCGCCTTGGATTGTCCAGCCTACAACGCCCTTTGTGGAGAATAGCCCCACAAATCGAGCGTCCATGTTGTGAAAGAGCTATAATTCTACATTGTAAATACCTGCCTTTGTTTCATATCCATCTGATTTATTAGTAGCAAAACTTTTGTCATTACCTCCCGCCGTTAAATCAGTTAGTTCGTTCGCGCTAGTAGTTAGTGTATTGTCAGCATTATGACAAAATGTAATCCATGGGTAAGATGGATAGATAGGTTGCGGATATTCTTTTATTATTATTGGATTAGTCCATGAATTGATTATTGTATTGGTTTGCAATTCATACTTCTTCCATTCACCTTTTGGTAGTAATTTTTCAAGAGCCTCTACAAGCTCACCGAATTTGATTGAATTTTCAATCTTTATGATTTTGGATTCCGTGTCGAGTTGGATTTTCATACAATTTTAATTTAAGAAATAAGTTTATCTGCTTCTGCTTTGAGTTCGGCTATCTTCTTGAGTATTTCAGCCTTGCGAGTTGCGTTCTCGTTGTTCTTTATTGCATCTATTCCCCTCTTGTATCCCCTCTTCTCCGCTTCTTCTTCGACTTTGGAGATGAAAGCTATTAAGTCATCCTGTCCCATTAAGTCGAGTCCGTCTTCTGCTTTAATCCTGAATCTTTCTTTTAATTCTTCCTTCCAGTTTTTCATGTTTTATTTTTGGTTAGTTTTGATTCGATTAGTGGTTTCAATATGTCCTCCCAGCATTTATCGCAAATATCATAAGTTTCATATTCGCTTTCGTCATCTAGCCATTTCGATTCATGAGAACAATAGTTAAGCGTTCTAACTCCGTTGTCATCGCCTCTACTTACATCTTTATTGTTGCATACCAGTCCACAGAAATCACAAGTCCGACTGATTTCATTCTTATATTCCTGCATTACAATTTTATGCGTTCTCATCTTATAAAGTTTTAAGAAATTGATTGATGTCGTCGAGTACATTGCAAGCCTTACTGCCTGCTCCTTGTCGTGTCCATTCGCCTTCTGTCCACTCCTGTAAACGCTTAATCGTGTCGGACTTGCCAGTTCTCATTCCATTCGCAAACGCCTTGTCGTACAAGTCGCCTAGCCCGTACTTGTCTTCCTTTACTGTGAGTTTCTTTTTAGACATAAACGTATAGTTTTATAAAGTTCTGTATAGTTTCAAGATCATCTTTCACTCAATATAATGAAGTGCTCCGTCTCGCCTACGAACCTGATCGCCTGTTTTGTAATGAAAATGAATTTTGAGTTTTTAATACTATTGCCAATAATATGAACCTCTTCAACATCTTTACCTGTTGTTTTCTTAATTTCTTTTCCCATAATTAAATTATTACATCATTACTTTTTGCCTTTGGTTTATAGATAAAATCACAATTCTTATTGTAAAATCCCAGATCCGGCGCGAGCCCGAACCCATTAGCCAAGATGTCAAAGATATGAATAAGCAATATCTTACGATCTCCCTTCAACCTGAAATACATGGTATTTGCAGTCTTATTGCTTTCCATATCACAAGCCAGAGCAACATCCTTATAATTCTTCCCGGTGATCTTCATCATCTCGATAACCCCATTACAGAGCATCTGCAATTCAATTGGATTCTCGGATTTGCGCCTGTTGTTTAAAAAGAACTTCGATTTCTTTGGTTTTTCTACCATTTTATTTTGACATTAAAGAATAGGACAATCCGAATAATGCTCGAACTGATCGCATACTTCATAAACCTGATTCGTTTTCCAACTCAGATACGCACCCCTTGCCGTATCAATTAGCATGGTGACTACCAAAATAACGATTCCGGCAACTACTACTGCCGCCAATTTATGATCTGTTTTGTTTTGGTACATTTTTTGTTTGTTATGAATACGCTATCAATATACATGTCAATCTCATAAAGTCAACTATTTTTGACTTTACATCTCGCCAAACTGTTTGAATAGTATTGCGATTTCTTCTTTATAGTATTCCGTCTTCTCCTCCATCTCAGTACGACTTAGTTTCGTCATGATAAAACGGGAATCTTCAAGTAGTTGTGCAGTCCCAGCTCCCCATTTCTTATCCAGTGCTTCACGATAGGCTTCTTTCACCCAGCCTGCCTTCTGTAAGAAGTCGTTGCAATACCGGCATTGCAAATTGTTATTCCGGAGATCGTATCGCAAGAACATGTTTGCCCTTGCGATGTAATGCCCGTTTGTGCCACAGCGTTTTGGATCAATACTCTCATCATAGACACGCGAGCAACTACCTCCACATGTTATACAGAATCCGTAACGAGTTGAACCACTTGTCATTAAGCAGTCACGTGTCTTGATATACTGAGAGAATGCCGTGTCGTAAGCCTTGATATAACAACTTCTTTTTTTCTTACTGAATGCATTAGACTTCCTTCCAAATATAAATTTAGTCATCTTGTTGGGTTACAGGCTGAAACACTGAACTCTTGTTGTTACCTTGAGCGTTGGAGATACGATCAAGCCGTCACCCTTCCCGTTTAATTTCTCAGCACCTTCTTCATCAATCATGACGAATGAATCGACAGCTTTCGCGGCAGTAAGTGCAAGCCTGATCGTGAAATTGGCTTTAACATCGCCGGTTAAAATCTTAGTCGAGAATCTTTGCGCGGCAAGAACCAAGTGAATACCAGCCGAACGAGCTTTTTGACCAAGGATGAGAAGATTCTGCTCAAGCGTCTTAAACTGTTTGTTCTTTCGGACCGACTTCCTTTCGTTACCATTACTGAAATTGCCAAGAGTAACTTCGACATCTTCTGTCATCCTCTGTCTTGCCAAGCAATCTGCAACCTCATCAAAGAATATAACTTGTTTCTTTGGATTTGAGGATCCGCCCTTATTCCTGAAGTGATCATCCATTTCGAGAACCTTTAAACCAATAAATGTTTCGATCTCGTCTTGTTCTGAATACACCTCGCATTGATCGGCAAGATCCGTGAATTCATTTTTTGGATCAAGGATTGCAACCTTAATTCCTTTTTTAAGTGCAACATGGACCATTGAGCGTATTGCCACCGACTTTCCACTCCCTGACGCGCCGGAGAGCATTAAATGAGGTGTTGAAGGGTTGCTTATATCCCATTCGATTAAATTCGAGAAGTTATCAAGACCTATAGGCAATGCCATTCCATCCGTGATGTACTGATCGGTTAAGACAGCCGGTCTTCGATTGTCCTTATTTACCTCGATTGCGAGATAAGATTCTCCGTTGTATCTTACCAAGTCCGGTGATATACGGACCGTCTCGACTCCCAAGACCTGTGCTATATCAAGTTTGCATGTTGCTATCTTCGAGATTT
>Ga0074198_1000959_pt1 | contig 23224 bp, 22 predicted proteins | sample EPASupsiteSAE323_FD_64527 | JGI IMG/M metagenome (GOLD analysis project Ga0074198, IMG submission 64527) | Bioremediated contaminated groundwater from EPA Superfund site, New Mexico - Sample SAE3-23 | ecosystem: Environmental > Aquatic > Deep subsurface > Groundwater > Contaminated ...
CGTGAGTCCTTCCTTCTTTTTGACTCCTAATACCTTACGTCGAAAATCTATGGAGTATGTCATACTCTGCCTTCTGTGCTCATTATTGTTAAATTATAACTAAATTATACGGAGTTAGCTATAACAGTTGTTGTGCGGTGGTAGGTTTGGCTGCAGATAATTTTGAAGGAAGTGCTGTTAAATAAGCTGCTGTATATCCGCGCATGAAGTATGCGAGGGTTGAGTCAATTGTTTTTTGAAACTCAACCCAGTTTTTCTCTGCTGAAACGATATAAGAAACGAAATTGTTTTTCTTTGCTTCGTCGTTGTGATGGACCATCCATCCTGTGGTGACCCATTCGTAGGCAGAAACGCTGAATTTGCCAAGAGCAGGAACCGTTATTTTTTTAGACGATACTGTTTTTTGGTAGCCATTCAACGTGTAAGCATACTGCCCAGCTACTGTCGCATCTTTTCCAAATCCAACAATCTGGGGAGGGGGGTTTTTTGTTTTAAAAACACCCGGTATTTGAGGGACACCAACCATTTCTAATGATTGGCTAATTGCGCATAAAAATGATAAAAACAAGGAAATAAAAATTTTTGCCCCCAGTCATTCCTGCCCCTAATCATTGTATGTTTTTCATGACGGAATGCAAATAATGACTTGCAAAATTTGGCATTCTACAATGAAGCAAGTAGGAATTTCTGACTCTTTGAACGATACGGATGATACTTCGATTCTTAACACGGCATAAGAAAGAAATTAAATTTCTTCTTTTCCTTATGATTGCTTTTGGATTTTTATACATATCAGGTGTGCATATTGTCCCCGGTAAAACAGGGCAGATGTTGGATTGGCAAATTCAAATAGGCGGAAGTCTCACCTTTCCTCTGTTCTTGATTGTCAAAAGCATATTGACTGTTTTAATTGGATTTTGGTTGGCAACAAGGACTATTAGTTTTTTTGAAAAAAATATCAAACATTTCAAGCAGATTAATCCAACCAGCCAATCGATTTTAATTAACATTATCCAGATTTTTATTTACTTCATATTTTTTGTGGCTGTTTTGGATATTCTCAATTTTCAGTCGAGTTCGATCACTGTTGTTTCTGGTGCGGCGGCTTTTGGTCTTAGCTTAGGACTTCGTCAAATTGCTTCTAACCTTGTTAGTGGTTTTGTGCTGTTGTTAGAACGATCTATCAATGTTGGTGATTTTGTTGAAACAAAAGATCAGGGTGTTGGGTTTATAAGACGTATCGGTACCTTGTATACACATGTTGAAATGACCGATGGGCGGGAAATTTTTATTCCCAATGCTGACATCTTTAATTATCTATCGGCCAACTGGACTTTAAACAACAGGCAAGCGCGTGTTGAACTTGAAATTATTATTGATTATGAAACTGATATTTCTGTTGTGCGGGACATTTGTTATACCATCATGAACAATCATCCCTGTAAATCTGAAAACTACGAACCAGATTTTTTTGTAGATCGATTTGGTGATTTTGGTTTGATCATTAAAATCCATTTTTGGTTGGACGATATTTTTTTGGGACGAAGTCGTGTTAAAAGTGAGTTGCTTACAGAAATTTGCACAGAACTGCAGAAACGTCGCATTCTCATTCCATCATCTACCCTTACTTTGAAAAAGAAACTTATTAAAAATTCTCAATCTTCTAAACGATCGGTTCCCTTGATTTCAGGAGATCAAGACGAATAGAGTTTGGTATTGATCGTAGAGATTTTTCAGTGACGTGTATTCGACGAAATATGAGGCATTACGATAAGGGAGCTGCATCGATTTGTCGATACTTGTAAAGCCTGAAACCAAAGCAATAACTTGCCCGTCTCCGTTCTTGTCTATTTTGAATACGGGCGATCCAGATACTCCAGGAAGGGCTAATGCATAGGGTAGTTTTCCATGGTGGTGCCAGTAGTATCGTGCCAAACTGGGGCGCTGCTCTTTTTCTTCTAAAAATGGGTTGTTTTCGTAAGCTTTGCCTTCTGGATTAAAGAACACACTGCCATAAATCTTCCCGGCATACCCTTTCGCATCTGTCACTCCAGAAGCATGTATTGATGTGAATTCTGGTAATTGGAAAGCTAACAGTTTTTGATCTCGATAGGTCATTGTTATTAATAAATCGCTATCATTTAAGTCTTCCTGATGCGTGGTTACAGAAACAGGGGACACATGAGACGGTTCATTGCAAATATGGCAAAAAGCCATATCATATCCCATCTTGCCAAAACGTGAAGAAGGGTTTGTTTGAATTTCAACGTAGGCTTCGGGTACCTGTATAGATTGAATACTGCATATCGAACCATTGGGAAATTTTACTTTCCAGCCAGGTTGCTGAAAACAAGAATGCTTCGGAGAAAATCCATGCGCAGCCGTCAAGACGACTGTAGGTTGAATCAAAACGCCGGTTAATTGAATACCCGTTTTAAGGTTATAAACCAAACAAACACTTTGGCTTAGTTTGTGATATTTTTCTGCTAATTTTTGGTAATCAGATAAACAAAAACCTTTCGGTGTTCGAATCGCAAATAAAGAAAAAAATAACAGAAACATCATCTGATTGTGTGTCGAGGTCTACTGTGTTTCAGCAATTAAAGATAACTTCTGGTAGCCGCCCATAACAAGTTTATTCATCACTTGAAAAATTTTGTCATACGCCAGGTCTTTGTCTCCTTTAACTTGAATGACCTGAGTTTTATCCTTAGCTGATAAATCGTCTACAGTTTCTAATAGAGTTTCAACAGTGATATTTTTTTTGTCGATAAAGATTTTTCCCGCTTTTGTTACAGAAACAATAATGCTTTTCTTGGACTGTTGCGCGGAAGCGGCTTTTTTCGTTTTTGGTAAATTAATGTTAACCCCTGACTGAATCATGGGTGCTGTTATCATGAAAATAATGAGCAAGACCAACATAACATCCACAAGTGGTGCTACGTTAATCTGAATTTGCTGTTGAGAATGTTCGATATTTGCCATATTGATCCTGTGTGGTGGGCGATATAGGATTCGAACCTATGACCCACTGATTAAGAGTCAGTTGCTCTACCAACTGAGCTAATCGCCCTGGGACTATTATCTCTCTAATTGGTCGTAAAAACAACAGTTTGGCATCTTACAAAATAGAGATTTTGGTAGTATGGAGTGAAGTATTAAGAATCAGACTTTTCACCGTCTTCTTTTGAATCCTTTGATTCATCGGTGGCATCAGATTTTTTGTTATCTTCCTTCACTTCTTTTTCTGCCTTTTTATCTTCATTTTTTTTGTTATCATCTGCTTTTACTTCAGAAATCTTTTCTTCGGATTTCTCTTCTACTTTCTTTTCTGCAGTGTTTTCTTTCTTTGCTGCGGGTTCTTTATTTTTGACTTCTGATTCATCTGTTGTGGCAGCAGCTTTTACTTCTGCTTTTTTATGATGTGTAGACTTTTTGCCATGATGTTTTACTTTCTTTTCTTCCTTTCCTTCTGTTTTTGCTTCATGAGGTAGTGCAATGTGAGCTTTGCCAAGCTCCATTTCATTAAGGTGTGCCGTAGCCGTGTTTGTGGCTTTAGAATTGTAGTGTTGATGTGCTTTCACTGTTTTGTGGTGTTCTTCTGTTTTTGCTGTATCAGCCATTAATCCTAGTAATAGAGTTGTTAACATGGTGAACCTTTCGTTCGCTAAACTACAATTCTAATGTAGAGAATCAAAGTTAAGATATGATTAAAAAGAATCGGGTTATATAAATAAAATAACTTTTATGCCCATTTGCCATGCAGAAACTTTTGTTCCCGCATCTTTTAATGGTCCGGACCATGATTTTTGAGGGACATAACGTCCTTCAACTCCAAATCCAAATCGGGAAGACATGGTTACCAACAATCCTCCACCAACAGATAGTGCAAAGCCATCTGCCGACGCTTTCGAGGTTCCATCTTCATAAGAATGATTTGTTTTGTCAAATCCAATAACACTGTAAAGTCGTGCTGAGGGAGACAAGTGGAAACCAGCATGACCAAAGCCACCAATGTGCCAACCTGTTTTTTCAGTTGTTCCGGTGCTTTCTTTTCCACGTTTTAGGCCGTATCCAACTTCCCCTTCTAATCCAAGGTAGAAATGGTTGGCAAAAATGTCGCCATAACCAATAACAAGGGTAGGGATATTGTGCATATTACTGTTTGCAGTTGTTTTCAACACAGGCAAATGATCTTTTTTATTGTGAAGCAACCATAATAATCCTAGATAGCTGCCCACAACTATAACAGGACGATTTTCTTCGGACTCTGTAGAGAAATTCTCTTCATCAAGATTTGATGGTGCTTTTGCGATCGCGTATCCAAGCAAAAGAGCTAACATGATGTTGCCATTTTTGTTTTGATTCTAGCAAGAAAACAAAACAAAACCCATTTTTATTATTGAAGACGTTGCTTGTGCATCGCTTTATTATGAGAAAATTTGCCCTGTTTGTACTTTTCCAAAAGCAACGCGCACTTTATCAATTAATCCATTTTTTATGACCTTATGTGCAACGCCGATAGCACTGCCAAAAGCTTGTGCATCCGCGCTACCATGACTTTTTACTGCTAAATGATCAAGACCTAGCAGAACAGCGCCGTTGTACCGCCGTTTGTCTATTTTTTGTTTAACTTGATTCAATCTGGTTGCAGCGCCTAAGGAAGAAATTTTTCCCCACAGTGATCCTCCCAAAGCTTCTTTGATTGTATCACCAATAAAGTGAGCAGTCCCTTCGACAGCTTTTAAAGCGATATTGCCGGCATAGCCGTCGGTGACGATTACGTTGACTTCACCTTTAAATATATCCGTTCCTTCGATGAATCCTTTGTAATTGACAATGCTTTCAGCCTTAAGGAGTGTGTTTGCTTTTTTTACAAATTGTGGGCCTTTGATATCTTCCGTTCCAATATTTAGCAAGCTGACCGCCGGATTTTCTCCACCGAATTGAGCTGTGTAGAGCAATCCACCCATGATTGCAAACTGTACCATGTCGTTTTCAGTGACGGTGATGGAAGCGCCAACATCCAATAAAATACTTTGTCCTTTTAGGCTGGGTATAACAGCGGGAAGAGCAATTTTTAAGACATTGGGCATTAATCCCAAAATCTTGTGAGCTAATGTGACATAGCCACTTGTTGATCCTGATGATACTGCTCCATCTGCTAGTCCCTCTTTAACAGCCAGCAGAGTTTGTCCCATGGATGTGCTACTGCCTGTTTGGAAAATTTTGAAAGGATGATCAGTATCAAGAACAGTTTCGTCAACATCAACAATGTCGACAAAATTATTTAATTGATACTGATTAATTAATGGCGTGATTTCAGATTTTTTTCCAAAAATCAAAAAACGTAGAGAAGGGTCTTTGATATTTTGAAGCGCGTAGTACACACCGGGAATTGTTGCTTGTATTCCAAGCTCTCCACCCATGGCATCAACGGCTATTCGCATTCAAGCCTCTTTTAATTAGATGTAGCGTTTTCCTTGCGACTCATTCTATCTGAACGTGTGAGTATTATCTTTTTATTTTTATAATGTCCGCAAATATCGCAAACATGATGTGGTCGCACTAAAGATCCGCAGTTGCTGCATTCGTTTGTAAGAGTGGCCGCAATTGAGCGATGCGCGTTACGCATTCCACGTTTCGATGGCGAGGTTTTCTTCTTTGGAACTGCCATTTCTATCTATTTTCATTTATTCCCTAATCTCAATATACCAGTTGCAGGACTCTTTTGCTATATCCGTTGTTTTTGTCGTGTTCTGACATGACATTAAATTCTGATGGACACGTTGAAAAATAAAATGATATTATAATGTGATTAACGGCAATAATTCCGACAATGATCCTAGCTTTTCTTTCTTTCGTCTTCTCTAGCGGCATCCGTGTTAGCGGGCAGCTGGCAAAATACAACATCGTTGTTGCGTATAAAGATCCAGCTGAATCCAATACAGAACTTGGTAAAACAGTGATTTCTGTTCTAAATAACGATCTTAATAACAGTCAAAAATTTAATAGCTCTATTGGAGAAAAAGAAGACGCTGAGACACCGGCTGAAGGAACTCATTTTGTTGTTTTAATGAAATTGAACCGTATACGTCCTGATCATTGTATTGTTCAATTTCAAATAAGAGATCCTAATAGGAATAAAGTTGTTTTCGAAGACCAGTTTGCGCGAGATCTGCAGACGCCTTTGGTTAAGGGTAAGTTTAGATATATTGCACACCAAGTTGCTCAAAAGGTACTGAAAGCCACTCATGGACTAACAGGCATGTTTAATGCAGAACTTGTTGCTGTGAAACGAGCAGGACCAAGATCATATCGATTAGTTGTTTGTGATTATGATGGGTATAACGAACGGGAGATTGTGCAATCTCCTAATATGATCATCGATCCTAAAGTTTCTAAATGTGGTCAGCTTGTTCTTTTCCGCACATTAAATAGAGCGCAAGGACAAAAGATTTGGATATACAACATGAATACAAACCGTTCGCACTGTGTTTCCGATGCTATCAAACGTGCTACGGGAAAGAATGTATTTGGTAAAAATATTTCTTCTTCAGATTTTGGAATGACTTCTCAACACGTCGTTTTTGCGCGTTCAAACAATCAAACAACTAACATCTATGAATATGATCTGGCAACACGTCAGGTTCGTGAAGTGACAGAACGTGTACGGTACAACATTCAAACATGTCCTGTTTATGCTAATGATCATACCATTTTCTATTCAAGCGATGTTAGTGGTACAGAAGCTATTTATTGTAATGGTAGTCCATTTAACCTTAATGCAGGATTCATGGGACGAGTAAACTTCTCACAACCCTACATACGTGGAAAGAAATTTGTATGCTCTGTCCGTGGTCGAGAAGAAGGATCCGGCTATACAGGTATCATATGTGTTGATGACTACTCAAATTCAGACAAGGTTGCCAATGCACGTGTTATCATCACAATTCCACGACCAGGTTTCTTAGAAAAGCCACGTCTATCTGGTGATTTCGTGCTGTGTCGCAATACGTACGGGAATACTAAAAACATTATGTGGGTACCCGCTGATGCTCAGCACAACGAAGTGTTTGTATTACGACGTGGAGGGTTCCTAGAAGCTGATGTTTTTCCTAACAATGATTAAGAACGACGATTACCGAAAAGCTGTAGCAAATGGATAAACAGATTGATGAAATCCAGGTACAGAATAAACGCACCCATCATCGCAACTTTGCTAAGCATTTCCTGATCTGATACCTGATAGTAAATTTGCTTTAGACGTTGTGTGTCATAGGCTGTCAACGCTGTAAAAATAATAACGGCCAAACATGATAAAGCCAATTGCAGTCCTGATGATTTTAAAAATATATTGACCACCATAGCAATCATTAACCCGAACAATCCCATCATCATGAAAGAACCCATGCCTGTTAAATCGCGTTTTGTTGCGTAACCATACAGGCTTGTTGCGCCAAACATAGCGGACGTGGTCAGAAAAACGCTGGCTATACTTTCTGTGGTGTACCTCATAAAGATGGACGCCATCGAAAGGCCCATAATAAAGGCGTACAAAACAAATAATCCCTGAGCTGTTTCCGCTTTTAACTTTGTCCAATTAAAACTGTAATAAAGTGCCATACCCAAGGGTGCAAACAAAACAACAAAATACAAGAGTGACTTAAGGATATACCCCATCATCTGTGGAGACAGTGAAACCATGTAAGAAGTTAAAGCTGTGATAAAAAGTCCCAACCCCATGTTTCCATAAACGAAGGTCATATAACTTCGAAAACGTTGATCAAACTCTACCCCTTGTGCATTCGCAACGTGATTTTGATAAAAACGATTCATCTTGCGCCTTCTGATTCAATGTGAAGCTCTCTCCTATTCTATCGAAAATATCTTGTTATCTGCAAACAAATAGAAAAAAACTGGAAGGGAATTAAATTGATGTAAGAATTTTACTAACCAAAAGCTTTACGCTGTCTGGCTTCTTCGCGTGCTAACAAATAATCTTTTAACTTGTGGGATAGTGCTGCCTGATGATGGGTAAAGAAATGATCGGCGCCTTCGATTTTTTCATAGTGCACTTCTATTCCTTTTTGGATACGCATTTTTGACATTAACGTATTTAAAGACGAAATGGGAGCAATTTCATCTTCAGTGCCATGAACAAATAACCCAGACACAGGACAAGGTGACAAGAAACTGAAATCGTACATGTGTGTAGGCGCCCCAATGGCGACAAAGTAATCAATTTCGGGTCTGCGCATTAGCAACTGCATGCCAATCCAAGCGCCAAAAGAAAATCCAGCAATCGCATAGCGTTTCGCTGTAGGATATTGGTGTTCAATCCAGTCTAAAGCGACAGCAGCATCATTCAATTCACCTTCCGAGTTGCCCAAACTAACACTTGTTGATTTGCCAACACCGCTGTAATTGATGCGGAGTACGGTATAACCGGCTGCAAAAAAAGTCTTGTACATCGAAAGTATAATTTTATTATCCATACTACCGCCATGTTGCGGGTGCGGTGCTAATAATAACACGACTGGTGCATTTTCAGCATCCTGGGAATGTAATTTGCCCTGAATGCGACCCGAGGCGCTATTGCTAAACAAAACTTCGACGGCACTACTTTTTTGACTGACCATAAATAAAAATGGTATAAAAAACCATAATCTTATGATAGTATGCTAAAAATCAAAGTGCAAGATAATACTAAAAAAATATATTGTGACCTAAATGCAACGCGCCCCTTGCATCCAGAGGTTAAAAAAGAAATGGTGGCAGCATTTGATAATATTGGCAATCCTTCTTCAGTGCATATGCATGGTCGAAAAATGCGTGATCTTGTTGAAAAATCAAGACGATGTATCGCAGATTTGCTGAAGCTAGATACAGATCGTTTAGTTTTTTGTAGTGGAGCAACAGAAGCCAACAATCTTATTTTACTTTCTTTTGATGGTCCCGTTATTGTTTCTGCCATAGAACATTCTTCCGTTTTGCATGTGCGAGGGGATGCTCAAATTTGTTCTGTCAACAAAGATGGAATTGTATGTTTGGATCACTTGGAGCGACTACTAAAAGAATGTTCCCAAAAAGCTCTTGTTTGTATTATGGCGGCCAACAATGAAACAGGTATTATCCAACCTATCGACGAAATTGCGGCGTTGGTGCATCTTTATGGCGGATTTTTTCATTGCGATACCGTTCAAGCTGTGGGACGCATGCCTGTTTGCTGGCGTGCTATCGATTCTTTTTCTATTTCTGCGCACAAATTAGGTGGGCCTTTTGGAGTAGGAATTCTTGGTATTAATCCTCATATACCACTTTATTTTCCCTTTAGAGGTGGGGGGCAAGAACGTTCTTTGCGTCCTGGCACTGAAAACGTTTGGGGTATTATCGGTATGGCAAAGGCTATGGAAGTAGCATTTGCAGAAGAGTGGAAAACAACAGAAGAGCGACGAGACTGGTTAGAATATTACATCACAACTCTTTGTCCTGAAGTGGTGATTGTTGGTAGAGATGTTGCGCGTTTGCCGAACACCTCGATGATTAGTATGCCCAACATAGACAATACGCAGCAGTTGATTCAATTTGATTTGAATGGAATTTCAATCAGTACTGGATCGGCTTGTAGTTCGGGGAAAATATCAAAATCTTTTGTTTTAAAAGCTATGCAGGTTGATCCCCGTGTTGCGCGAGGATGTGTTCGGATTAGCTTAGGTATATCAACTTCTCAAGAGGATGTGCAGTTCTTAGCCAATACATGGTATAAGATACATACACGTAATAACGAACAGAAAAATCAAGAAAGTGCATAAAGTTTATTTGGACTATCAGGCGACGACGCCTTGCGATCCTAGGGTTGTTGAAAAAATGCTTCCCTATTTTTCTGAGAAGTTTGGCAATCCACATTCTAGAAATCATAGCTTTGGATGGGAAGCTGAAGAGGCGGTTGAGAAAGCTCGTACACAGATTGCGCACTTGATTAATGCTGATCCTAAAGAAATTATTTTTACAAGTGGTGCAACCGAATCTAATAACTTGGCATTGCGTGGGGTTGCTGGATTTTATGGACATAAAAAAAATCATATTATTACAAGTGTCATCGAACACAAATGCATTCTGGACACCTGTCGTCACTTGCAAGAACAAGGATTCAAAATCACCTATTTGCCAGTATCTAACAACGGTCTTGTTAATCATGAAGACGTAAAAAATGCCATTAAAGACGCGACATGTTTGGTATCAATTATGGCTGTGAATAATGAAATTGGCGTGATCCAACCCATTTCAGAAATTGGAAAAATTTGTCGTGAATACGGGGTGTTTTTTCATACAGATGCAGCACAAGCAATCGGCAAAATGCACGTTGATGTGAAAGCTATGGAAATCGACTTGATGAGTATTTCATCGCATAAAATTTATGGTCCAAAAGGTATCGGTGTATTGTATGTCAGCCGAAAACCAAGAGTCCGTTTAAATGCCATGATCACAGGGGGGGGGCAAGAGCGTGGCATGCGATCTGGAACATTGGCTCCCATGTTGTGTGTTGGATTCGGAGAGGCCTGCGTACTAGCACAGCAAAATATGTCCAAAGAAATCGAACAACTAAAAGCATTAACTGCTCGATTCTATGAAGGTATTACAAGTCAGTTAGACGATGTTTATCTAAATGGTGACAATGGAAAACGTATTCCCGGTAATTTGAACTTCAGTTTTGCTTATGTAGAAGGCGAAGGACTAATGATGTCTATGAAAGATTTATGTGTGTCATCAGGATCTGCTTGTACATCAGCATCTCTTGAACCGTCTTATGTTTTAAGAGCTATAGGTGTTGGAGAAGATCTGGCTCATACATCGATTCGTTTTGGGTTGGGACGTTTTACGACGCAAGAAGAAGTTGATTATGCTATCAAACGGGTTGTTGAATCGGTCAGAAAATTACGCGCCATGAGTCCTTTATACGACATGGCAAAAGCAGGTATCGATATTAAGTCAATCCAATGGGCTGCTCACTAAAATCTATATGCTTAATACCATTCCATTTTCTGGTTTCCATGCCAGAAAGACTTCATCATCCCAGGTTACGTCTCTTTCTGATAAACGATAGAAATTAGGCAAAGAAGCTTGAATCATTTTGCCGGAAGGTAATTCGATGTGGTAAATAGACATGTCTCCCAGATAGGCTACTTCTTTGATCACACCGCCTTCGGTCAAATTATGATAACCATCTTTGCTGGGGGGTTCCTTACCGATGTAAACTTTCTCCGGACGAATGGCAACAGCCACGTGTGATCCAATCGGAATTGCTGCTGTGCAAGTTATACGCAACGTTGTGCCCATATCGTATGACTCAATCAGAACATCTCCATCCTCTTGCCCTGTTACGACACCATCAAAAACATTGGCCGTTCCAATAAAATCAGCAACATATCGTGAATTGGGAAATTCATAAATTTCATGAGGCATACCAATTTGAGAAATTTCACCTTCACGCATAACACACAAACGTGTTGACATAGTTAGGGCTTCTTCTTGATCGTGGGTTACCATCACGAAAGTGATTCCCAACTTTTCTTGAATGTTGACCAATTCGAATTGTGTTTGTTCACGCAGTTTTTTATCCAAAGCGCCAAGAGGTTCGTCCAATAAAAGCAATTTCGGACTTTTAACGAGGCTTCGAGCCAAAGCAACACGCTGTTTTTGTCCTCCTGACAATTGATCTGGTTTGCGATGTTTGAAGTTAGACATCTGTACCAAATCAAGCACATTAGCTACACGGTCATTAATTTCTGCTGCAGGGCATGTGTCAAAATGCAATCCGAAAGACACATTCTCCCAAACCGTCATGTGAGGGAACAAAGCGTAAGACTGGAACATCATGTTGACAGGGCGTCTATAAGGAGGCCAATGCGTCACATCTTCACCATCAATCAGAATTTTGCCATCTGTTGGTCTTTCGAATCCTGCCAAAATTCGAAGGAGGGTTGTTTTGCCGCAACCCGAAGCGCCCAACATGGAAAAGAATTCACCTTTGTAGATCGATAATGATACATGACGTAAGGCTACCGTTTCTCCAAAATTTTTTGAGATATTGATAATTTCAATATAGGGATCTGCGTTTGGATCGCGCCACGCATCAAGGTCTCTTTTTTGAGTAACAGCCATAAGTTTATGTCATAGAAGTATTGATTTTATTAAAGCATAAATTGCAGATAGCTTGATACACTGATACACTGAAAGTAGAAAGATTTATTCTGTTTTTGGAGAAAAATCGGATGAACTATTAGGGCCGATGTATAAGTAATTTTTTGAACTGACGCTTGAAGAATTGGTGATTTCGTCAAGATTAAGTCCGAAGAATTTTAACGGACGTTAATAATTCTTTCCAAAGCTAACACCAAATTCTCCTTCAAAATTAGCTTTCTTGACGTTGCTAGAAACAACACCAATATCCGTTTTAACATGGCTATTAATTTGTCTTTCAATCTTTGCGCTTAAATCTGAATTTGCTAAGCTTTTTCCAAAAGCAAGAGAGGTTTTTTCTGCTTTTCCAAGTGGTTGCGAAAAATATAAAACATCTTCATCTAGTCCGTTACTTTGTTGTTTTTGACGAATATCAACCATAGTGGGAAGCTTTTGGAAAATTCCCCCATCGCTGGAATTTGAAGAAGCAATAGCTAAAACTAATTTGGCTGTCTGGAAATTTGAGAGTGCTTGTTTTTTTGTGCCAAATAGCAAATAAGCGTAAGCATCTTCTGTTTGCATTGTTGGTTCAGAAGATATGTTTGAGCGAACGTCTTGTCCTCGGCCTTTCAAAGTAACGACTATATTATGGTCGACAATACGCGTTTCGAATTCCATGTTGATTTTTGGATCCTTCTTTTCATCAAATTTTATTTTTCCAGAGCGCATTTTCAATTTCTTTCCGAAGAAAATAATTCCACCTTTTTGTCCCAGCAATTCTCCTAAAATTTTCCATTTGCCTTTATGACACATCAGATTTAATTGTCCTGTCCATATAGACTTCAACATGTTCCCTCTGATATCGGCGGGGCCTTCGATAGCTATTTCTATAAGTGATTTTTTTATGAATGTGAGTTTTGGAGGTTTTTTGCGTTCTGGATTTTTCGCGTCTAATATAACGAATTTTTGATAGGGTTTCTTAAATTGGTCGTAGTCAACTAACACATTACGGGCTATCAATTTTCCATTTATTTCTAGTTTTGGAGACAAGTCGATCTTTATGGGGCCAGTTAATTTCATATAAATAGGGTGATAATGTAGTGGCTGAAAATTTTCTGCGATGGCCGTGATTAATCCCTTATCTGTGTCCAAATCGAAATGTCCGTGTGAAGTAATGGTTCCCTTTTCTTTTGAAGCATCACTGATAGCGAAATCTTTTAAAAGAATTTTATTGTGTTCAAATGAAAAATAAGCTTGACCGTTATGAAGCATAATTCCCTCTTGAGGGCTCTCATAAGAACCATCTTGCAATTTGGCATATCCCGTCATATCTAGATGGTGAATAAGGCCTTTAGCGGCAAGGGATAAATCTAGGCTTCCTTTTAAATGACCAGGTAGCAAGAATTCGAAAGAATTTAAATCGATCTTTCCTTGACAGTTTAGGTCTATTTGAGCGTTATGAAGTAAATAAAAATCTTTTAAAGACCCTTCGCTGTGAAGAAGAATTTGTTGATTATTTTTAAGTTGAGTTGAAAAGTTGATTTTATCTTGGATATCGTTTGTTTTGATAGTTCCATGAATTGATAAGCCTTGTGGTAATGTGCACGAAAAATCACCATTAAAATCAGACAGATCGGCTGATAGAAAAATCTCTTGTAATCTTGGATTGATATATTTAAGAGGAATTTTATTAACTAAAAATCGATCGCATTTAAGTGGTTGTAAACTTACGTTTTGCACATGTATGCGTGTCGTTTTATCTTGTAAAAACTCAAGATTTTTAACAGTGGGCCATATTTCTGTTTGGTTGGCTAACTGATAATGATCTTCATCAAGGTCCATCCAGCAGGATAAGAGAAATAACTTATTAGAATCTAATTGATAAACAGCTTTCAAGCGCAAAGAAGAATTTTCAATACTCATATCGATAGATTTTTCTTTTTTAAAGAATACAATTTTTGTTTTTTCGTTCTTGTATCCGTAGTAATTCAAATTTGATAGATTTATTATTAATTGGTTAGGTGTGTATTCAAATTTAACTTCTTCCGCAGCGAATTTATCAAAGATGATGTCTTTAAAAACACCAAGGAATCCTTGGGCGGTTTCTTTTATTTGGAATTGGTCTTTGGTGTCTGTGAGCCTAACAAGCCACCGATTTTGTTTTTGATAGATTTTAAAAAAAAACGATCATCCTTTATGGTTGCCGCAACGGGTTCAAGAGACACTTGACCCGTTCCCGCCAGTTGAAAAAACGGAGAGATAACGTCTAGTTTTTCAATGCTAATACCTTTATCAATATTTTTTATATCAAGAGTTGGCTGTATTTTGGTGATGGTTTCGCCTTTGCGTTGCAAAGAAAGTTCGGTTTTAACAATATTGTCTTTCATAGAGAATGTGCCAATTACGCCAAATCCCCCATTCATGACCATTTTGATTTGACCTTCTTCAACATCATTCTTTTTTGTTGTGCCGTCTATTTCAATACGTTCCGGATGAGGAGCTGTACCATTTCGTTTTGCATGAAGTTTGACCCGACTGAGTTTTAAATCCCAATCGATTTTATAATCCAATAGAACACTTTCTTTGTCTTTATATTGGAACGATTCTACGTTGAAATCATGAAAGCAGGTCATTATAAATATCTGCTCTAATGTCTCACCTACGGATATGTGTGATTGAGGATGTATGGGCTGTTTGTAAATTGTTAGTTGTTCAGCATTAAAAGCAATTTTTCTGTGCAAAAGAAAATACCGCAAATCAAAAATGCCGTTTTTGATGTGGACAAAATCTTGTTTTTCTTTTTGTACTACAAATATGGGTACATAAACATAGAAAGGAAAAAAGCCGTAGCTTTTCATTTGTACAACGTTCATGGATTTAGGTAACGCGCGCTTCACAATTCCTTTTTGAACAAAAGGAATTTGGCATATGGCAAAGATTGCCAGTAAAAAATAGAGAGTAATGCGAATAATGCGGCCCATGATTTGAACAATAATCCTCTGAACAATTCTATGTTAGCGCAGAGACAAGCTGTTTTGGAATATAATTTAGTCAAAAACTATGCCTATTTGATTTTTTTCTTTAAAATAATTTTATGTTCAAAGCGTTTTTCTGTATATGTTAAGGCAATTGGCGACATTTAGCGGGTTCACTTTAGTTTCAAGAGTGCTTGGGATGTTTCGAGAAATGTTAATTGCATACGCATTGGGTGCTGGTTTTTGGTCTGATGTGTTTTTTGTTGCTTTTCGTTTCCCCAGTTTTTTCCGTAAGTTTTTTGCAGAAGGGGCGATGCAAGGTGCCTTGGTGCCAGAAATTGCTAGTACAAAAAGCACGAAGATAGCAGGGCAGATGTTTTGGTTTTTAGGAAGCTTGATAATCTGTTTTGTTTTGCTGATTGAATTTTTTGCTCCAAATTTGATTTCTTTATTGGCGCCTGGATACGTGGCTGATCTTGAAAAAAAGAAGATAGCTGTTACATTTATTCGAATCACATTCCCAACATTGCTTGCTATTTCTTTGTCTGCTATTTTTTCCGCTGTTCTTAACTCAAAACAAAAATTTGCGGCTGAGTCGTCAGCGCCAGTCATTATGAACGTTATTATGATTTCAGTTTTGTTGGTTTCTTTTGGGTGTCAAAAAAATGTTGCCTATGCGTTAATTTGGTCAACGTTGGCGGCAAGCATGTTGCATCTTTTATATGTCTATGCGTTTTGTTATGCGTCGGGATTTCGATTGTGTTGTCCTACTTTGAAATTGACACCTAACTTGAAAAACGTTTTAAAAACAATGGGAATTAATTCATTATCTGGCGCTGTAATGCAGATCAATATCTTTGTAGATATGATACTTGCTTCTTGGATGCCGGTAGGGTCTTTATCATTTTTAGTTTACGCTGATCGTATTTTCCAATTGCCTTTGTCGGTTATAGGAGTTGCCATGAGTAGCGTGCTTCTTCCTAATTTTTCACGCATTAACGATCATCCTGTTGAACAAGAAAATTTACTTCGAAACAGTCTTCGCATGGCGTTTCAAATCGCTGCGCCAGCGGCTGTAGGGATGTGTTTATTCAGTGATTTTATTATCTATATGTTGTTTTGTCGTGGAGAGTTTCTGGTACAACACAGTGTTACAACGGGTAATGTTTTGTTGATAGCGGGGATTAGTTTGCCGGCGTATGTCATGTCAAAGGTTTTGACCAGTTATTGTTACGCGCAGAAAAAACCATGGATTCCATTTCGCGCCTCAATCGTCAGTGTGTGTACAAATGTTTTTGCCAGTCTAGTTCTGATGGAGGTATTTGGGTGTATGGGGTTGGCTATGGCTACATCTATTGCAGCCTGGTTTAATGTAAGTGTTCTTCTGTATAAGGTTTTTGGTCGTAAGGCTTTATCTTGGGTGTCAACGCTTTTTCCCAGTGTTGTATGGTTATTTATTCATGGTCTTGGATTGTATTTTTATAAGCTGCACATGAATTTTCAAAAAACACATTGGATTGCAGGAGTATGCACTTTTTTGTTGGTAGTAGCCATTTTCATGGCAAGCTATTTTGGTCTTGGACATCACTTGAAAATACAAAACTTCTTTTACAAATTTAGAGAGTCCAAACCAGTTACGTAGACTGTCTGGGATGAGTTTTTTGGTAGCGATTTAGCAGCTTCTCGTGAGACACATTGATATACATTTGTGTTGTGTTGAGAGATTTGTGTCCTAATAATTTTTGAATACGGCGCAAATCTCCACCTTCATCCAATAAGTGTGTTGCACAAGAATGGCGTAGTGCGTGTGGTGTAATGTCAGAACTGAAATGGCACAATCCGCGAATGCGTTGCATTTGACGAGCGGCGACGATTGAAGATAGACGTGCACCGCGTGCTCCGTAAAACAGAGGGGCGTCCGGATGTTTAGGGAAGGGTTGAATTTCTAAATATTCGCGGACACGTCTTTGAACGACTTCGGGAAGAGGGATCGTTCTTTCAATACTGCCCTTTCCGCGAATAACAACAAATTCGCCAAGACCGCTTTGTTTTAGAGAAAGCGCTTCGCTGATGCGCATGCCTGTGCCATACATCAAAGTAAACAGGGCAATGTCTCTGGCTGAGATCCAAGACTTAGCAGACAATGATTCTAGTTGTGTAAAGGTTTGTTCAATCTGAAAGGTGTGCATAGCGCGGGGTAATCTTTTTTCTTTTTTAGGAGGGAAAAGCTGAAAAATAGTATGGTCGATAATGATTTTTTGTTTTCTTAAGTATTTAAAAAAGCTAAGGACACCCGATAACGTACGTGCCGTGGAAGCTTTGCTTAAAGATTGATCGTAACGTTGTGATAGCCATCCGCGTAAATCCAAAGACGTCAGCTTATAAATATCTTTATTTCTGAAATAGGCAAGAAAACCATTTAGATCTTGAATGTAGGCGCGCCTAGTATGAGCACTTTTTTTCACAAGTTCGCGTGATTCCCAAAGTGCTACGTGTGTGTCAACCGACATACCACACCTCAAATTTGGTACTCCCAACGGGATTCGAACCCGTGCACCTGCCGTGAAAGGGCAGTATCCTAGGCCTCTAGATGATGGGAGCCTGGTTCCTTTATAGTATTTTTTTTGTCCTTAGGCAAGGGATTGGGGTTGTATTTGTTCTTGATCTATAAGATTTTTGCGGAAATATATCATGCTGGCGTCGTTGATATAACCTTTTTGTTCAAACTCGATGGTATATCCACACTTTAAATAAAAATTTTTAGCTTCAAAACTCATTGTTGTTAACGTCACGAATGTACAATTTTGTGTTGCACCCCATTCTTCCGCTTTTTGTAACAAAGATCGGCCATGTCCGTGTCCGCGCAGATCAGGATCAACGTAGATGTAGTCGATATAAAGTGATCCATAAAAATTAGATCCTTTGATTCCACCTTTAACTATATGGTTTTCATTGTATAAAAAGAAGGAAAAATATACGTGAGAAGAAAATCCATGGTTACGAGCTTGGGTTGAGATACCATCTAATAAAAAATTTTGAAGGGTGTAGCTGGGATTAGATTCTAATCGAATATACATTGGTTCATCTTCTAATCAGAATGGTGTAGCCTACAATATACATCATGATAAATAAAGATATGTTCGAAAACAACAATACATGGCCATTTGTTTTGGCGAGGCAACTTCTGGAACGTGTTGAAAAGAATCCACCTAAAAAAGGATTTGTTTTATTTGAAACAGGGTATGGTCCCTCGGGGCTTCCTCATATTGGTACCTTTGGGGAGGTATTGCGTACAACGATGGTACGGTATGCATTCATGCAAATATCTTCTATTCCAACGCGCCTATACTGCGTTTCAGACGATATGGATGGGCTTAGAAAAGTGCCAACCAATGTTCCCAATCAGGAAATGCTAAAAGACTATATTGATATGCCTTTAACAAAAGTTCCAGATCCGTTTGGGAAATACGATAGTTTTGGTTTGCATAATAATACTCGTCTCAAGATGTTTTTAGATTCTTTTGAGTTTGACTACGAGTTCAAAAGCTCAACAGAGTGCTACAAATCAGGTGTTTTTGATAATATGCTGAAACTTATTTGTGAAAAATATGACCCTATTATGAATGTCATGCTTGGAAATCTCAGGGATGAGCGTCGTCAAACTTATTCACCATTTTTGCCAATTTGTCCTCGTACGGGTAAAGTTTTACAAGTTAGGATGGAGTCTGTTGATGACAAAAATCACACTGTAACCTATAAAGATTCAGAAACAAATGAGCTGGTTACTGTACCTGTAACCGGTGGACATTGTAAATTACAGTGGAAGATCGATTGGCCCATGCGTTGGTGTGCTTTCGATGTTGATTTTGAAATGTGCGGAAAAGATTTGATTGATTCGGTTCGTATTGGTTCTGAGATTTCAAAAATTTTAGGATGCAATCCTCCTGTCAATGATTTTACAGAATTGTTTTTGGATGAAAATGGACAGAAAATTTCGAAATCCAAGGGTAATGGAATTACGATTGAAGGTTGGTTAGATTTTGCACCCAAGGAAAGTTTGGCGTACTACATGTTTCAAAACCCAAAGCGTGCAAAAAGACTTTATTTTGATGTCATTCCAAAAGCGTGTGATGAATATGTAGATTGTTTGACGCGTTATCATGAAGAGGATGATGAGAAGCGAATGTTTAATCCAGTCTGGCATATTCACAGCGGTAATCCTCCTCACTATGAAACGACACAAATTACTTTTTCGATTTTATTAAATTTGGCTTCGATTTGTAATGCTGAAACGAAAGAAATTTTATGGGCTTTTGTAAAGAGATACGATGAAAATGCGACTCCTGAAGCAATGCCGTTTTTAGATAACATGATCGATTGTGCGTTGAAATATTACAAAGAATTTATTGTCAAAAAATTCAGACAACCGACAGAACAAGAACGTGCTGCTTTGCGAGAATTAGCGGTAGAATTGCATAAATTTCCAGGTCACACCAGTGCCAAGGATATTCAGCACTGCGTGTTTGAGGTGGGGAAGAGACATGGATTTACCGATTTAAAATCTTGGTTCCAGGCTCTTTATCAAATTTTATTAGGGCAAGATACAGGTCCTCGTATGGGGACATTTATCAGTATTTATGGTCTTCAGGAAACGCGGCAATTGATACAGAAGGTGGTGGAGCAGAGTGCCTAATTATACTGTATAGACTAATCTAACCCATGCTTCGATTCCTTTAGCTAAAAAACCGCAAGGGTTTTCGTAGTGTTGATTTGTTAGATTTTTTACTTCGCATAAAACCGTCCAGTTTTTGTTTAGAGTATGGGTGGTACTTAGATCCAATAAAAACACGCCGGGCATCTTAACGTGTTTACTAAATTCAATGCGCTCTCCATCTAAACAACTGCTTTTAAAATGTGTTTTTAGATCAACAAAAGTATCTTCGCTAAGATGAAATCTTTGCCACATAAGTAATTTCCAAGAAGGTCGTCTTAAAATTGGTTCGGATCCATCTAAGACGCAGTAAGTGTGAGCGAATCCAATCTTATAGCGATCAAATCCTTCATAGCCAATCGACTGATCGATGTCGATGCTATTAAGTGTTCCACAATTTTTATAAGCCATTTTTTCAAAAGAAAAGCTAATCATATCCTTGATGTGATTGATAAATAATGTTTGATTGACTGTCCAGTTTGATCCCCCCCAACTGTGGACAATGTGGCAATGTTGGTTGCATTCTGGCTTTAGATCGAAATTACCAAATTGAGGATCGAAGCGTTGTACTTGATCTGGAAGATGGTAGGCGTTTCCGCAGATTATTTTTACGGGTGGAGCGACATCGATCGTAATTTCAAGAGGACATAAAATTTGTCTTTCTGTTTGAATGACTCTTAACGACGGATAGAGAAATCCTATTTTTCTTCCGCCATAGATATCATAACGATAAACTTTATGGTTATTGATTTGTTCCGTAAAACATCCAAAGTTGTAGTCTGTTTCTGTTTTATTGACACTTGCCGTTAGCGAAATATTCTGTTGAGAAGGGTAAGTGCTAACAAGTGTTTTTGTTGAGTGAAATGCAGCAAAAGCGTGCCAATTTTGACGTTCGTAAGATGCCCCGAATAGATTGAAAAATCGTTGATATTCTTGTTCACTAAATGGTACAGCGTGGTAAAGATCATCATACGTATTTTGTGTATACTGATTGATCGAAGAAATCGTGAATTTTTGATCATTGTCTTGATGGCCTGCCTGAAAGGCACCTTCGATAGATGAAACGCGATCTTTAATTCCAGTTTGGCGATATCGAGAAGGAGTGCTGATCCATCCTCCGTTATTTTCACAAGCAAAAGAACCGGTAAGAAAGCGATTGTTTTTTTCAGCGTGGAAGCTTGTTTTTTGTTCTATCCCTCCATTTGTACTGACGCCCATTGTCGTTTGAAAACGTTCTTGGGGTAAATTATAAATTAAAGCGCCTCCCAGTCCCGTTCCTCTTCGAACCATGGTTGGCAATTTATCTAGGTGGGTTTCGCAGCTTTTTAACGTGTTTGTGATAGGGATGTTTCCCCAATAATAAGAGGTGTGTCGTGATTCTAACCCTTTTAAGAAATAAGAATCTTGTCCACCAGCGGCAGGTGTTGCGTTAAGAGCCGTATCTTTATACGATTCGATTTGATCGGTTAAGACCTTTTTCTTAACCGATCGCTTGATGTAAGTTGTCGGAAGTTTGATGATATTATTTAAGCCTGAATTTGTTATGTTTTGACCGTGCAGAAGGGATAATAGCACTTATTTTTTCCTCTTCTTTTTAGCTTCTTGTTTTTTCAACCATTCATCCTCTAGCATGCCATCAATGGATTTAATTTTGACAGGGCAGCCTTCAAAAATACGCAAACTGGCCACATTGATGATTAGCTGGCCAGATTTTAACCCTTCGTCGATCACGCGATCTTTACCAATAGCAAAGCTTTTTATAACCTTCTTTTTGACAGCCTTGCCTCGTTCGGCAATGAATACAAAGTTTTCTTCGCCGACTGAAACGATGGCGGCTTCTGGAACTTTAAAGGCATCGGTTTCAATGCCGGTAATCACCTGAACGTCGCCCATCATACCTGCTTTTAACCGTTGATCGCTGTTATCAACTTCGGCGCGCAAAAGAACGGTACGGGTATCTTTGTTAATGATAGAGTCTATGGCGATGACCCGTCCCTTAAACTCAACATCGGGATAGGCTTCAACTTTAAACACAATGTCTTGATCTTTACTGATTTCGTTATAGCTTTTTGATGCGATGGGAACATCGACATAGATGGTTTGATCGTCAACAAGTGTGACTAACGGAGCATCTGGTTTCACAACTTCGCCAACCCGATAATGTTCAACGATACCAATAACGCCTGAAAAAGGTGCTTTTATGATTGTTTTATCTAATCGCCCTTTAGCTTCTGCTTCATTTCCTTTTGCTTGTTCGAGCTCGCTCTTGGCTTTATCAAATTCACTTTGACTGATGCTTTGCTTGGCAAATAGTTTTTCGGCACGTCCAAAATCGGCTTCTGCTTTTGTTTTTGCGCCTAAAGCTTTTTGATAGTTACCTTGGGCTTCTACATCATCAAATTCAATCAGCACATCACCTTCGTTAACAGATTCGCCTTCCTGTAATGGTAGTGATTTAATGCGACCGCCTCCGTAAACTTCGCATTTAAAAGTCACGGCTGATTTGGCTTTAATTTCTCCGATGGCATAAAGTCTTCTGTAAATTGTTTCAGCTTTACACTCATGTACATCAACCGGTACGGCTTGTAATTGAAAAGCATCTTCTTTGGATTCTCGTTCAAGAACCCATCGGCAAAAATGTTTCAAAGAGGGGGACAGCAAGCGTGTGACCATGCCAATGGCAACAAATCCGGCAATGATGCCCACTAATATCTGCTGGGCTTTTTCTTTGTCGATATTGTCCCAGCGGTGTTTCGCGTACTGAAGTAATTTTTCTAAGTCAAAATTAAAACGCATTGGTATAAAACATTATCTTAATCGTCGCTATTGTAACATAGAATTCAAAGGTTAAGGATTAGTTATAAAATACCAATAACGCTGGCTTGTCCGCCAAATTTTTTTTCATTGGCGTGGGTTGATCGTCTGTAACTGAAGAATTTATTGGGTTGCGAATAGGTGTCTTCGTGAATGTGATCAATATCGGTAATGCTAAAATCTTGTATGATTTGTTGCACTAATGCACGCAAATCAAGATTCCATTTATTGTTAGAAGTGGTATTTTTTTGAAAAAACTCAGATTTATTGAATTGAATGCCTAAATTGTGAACATCTTCTCCCACTTCAAAGTATTTAACAGCAATGGATGGGCCAATGACGCAGCACAATTCCGTGAGATCACACATTTGTTTCAATTCTTCTAAAGTTGATTGAATGATACCGGCTAATGATCCTTTCCAGCCCGCGTGTACAGCGGCGACAATTTTTTCTTTTTTGTGTGCCATCAGAATGGGAAGGCAGTCCGCCGTTTGAACGCCAACAAGCAGGCGTGGTGTTTGCGTAATAAGGGCGTCACCTT
>Ga0074198_1000961_pt1 | contig 23211 bp, 19 predicted proteins | sample EPASupsiteSAE323_FD_64527 | JGI IMG/M metagenome (GOLD analysis project Ga0074198, IMG submission 64527) | Bioremediated contaminated groundwater from EPA Superfund site, New Mexico - Sample SAE3-23 | ecosystem: Environmental > Aquatic > Deep subsurface > Groundwater > Contaminated ...
CTCGCAGTGAAGCATCTAGTTCTCCGAAGAGGATCCTTCGTTGCACTCAGGATGACACTCTACAACGCGTTTTTATTTACTGTGAAGGTTGAGTAAACACAAAAACAGTAAAAAGTCCGCGCTAGTCATAAACGTCACCCTACGGGTACTACTGATGTGCCGTAGACGGCACCAATAAGGTTGCCGCGTCCTTCCCCCTATGGGGACTACTGATGTGAACTTCGTTCACGACGATGTAGCCGCGTCTATCGTTCTCCGTTTACCTTTGTTGCGCATAATCTGTCAACTGTAAATCCTAAAAAATTATAATAAGAAAGGATGCCAGCATTACTGATGCAAGTATGACCTTGAAGGCTATCCCTGAAAAAAGACCTACCACTGCTCCAAGCCCCGAACGGCTGGCCTTCTTCCAATCATTTCCCTGCATGTACTCTCCGATGATGGCCCCTATCCAGGGACCAATCAAAAGTCCGGCCGGGGGAAATATGAAAAGTCCTACAAAACTCCCTATAACCGCTCCATACAAGCCCATTTTGCTGGAGCCAAAATATTTGGCTCCCAGATAAGTGGATATATAATCAACAAACAAAGATAATACTGTAACCCCGGCTATTATGGCCAGGTATTTAGGGGTAACGGTCTGAAATCCATCATACCAGCCATAAGCCGCAATAGCTGCAAATACCAGCGGCACTCCGGGCAGTACAGGTATAAAAGTACCTGCTATCCCTATCAATATTACGATCAACGCAATTACCAGAGCCCAACCATGCATAACACCATCGCCTTCCTTAAAATATACTAGCTATCCAGAATACCTTCAATTAGATTCTTAACAACATATCGGCAATGCTCGTAGGTCAATCCGCCCTGCAGATATACTGCATATGGCTCGCGTAGCGGAGCGTCACAGGATAACTCGATCGAGGAACCCTGTATGAAGGTTCCCGCCGCCATCACTATCCGGTCGCTGTAACCCGGCACCTGACCGTATTCCAGTCTCACATCGCTATCCACCGGGGAACTGCTCTGGACGATCTGGCAGAAGCGTATTACCTCTTCGGCGCTGTTCATTTTGATAGCCTGGACAATATCACCGCGTCCACCTCCCCAGCGGGGATATACCTCGTATCCGTACTGCTCGAAAATATAGGCTATTAGAGCCGCCCCCTTCATAGCTTGCAATACGGTATGAGGCGCCATGAATAGACCCTGATATAGTAGCCGATTGTTGACAAGGCTGGCTCCCAGCTCCTTTCCCAGACCGGGAGCGGTAATCTGATATGCAACTTCTTGTACCAATTCCCTCTTCCCGGCTATGTATCCTCCTGACGGGGCTAAGCCTCCACCCGGATTCTTAATCAAGGAACCTGCCATTAAATCAACACTCACCTGCGGCGGTTCTCTAAAATCAGTAAATTCTCCATAACAGTTGTCTACAAATATAATCGTATTAGGGTTAGCGGCTCGAATTACCTGCACCAGAATATCAATATCCTCAATTTTCAGAGCAGGGCGCAAACTGTAGCCGCGCGATCTCTGTATTAGCACCAGGCGGGTTTTATCCCCTATGCTGGCGCGAATAGCGGGCAGATCAGGTTGACCAGCCTCAGTGAGAGCGACTTCCTTGTATGATATGCCTCTCCCTATCAGGGTTCCCCTTTCCGTATTAATCTTCCCGATTACTCTGCATAGGGTATCATAGGGGCTGCCCATTACTGAAATCATTTCATCACCCGCTCGCAAAATAGCCAGCAAACAGGCTGATATGGCATGAGTACCGGACACAATCTGAGAGCGTACCATAGCGTCTTCACTGCCCATCACCTCAGCATAGATTGATTCCAATTCATCCCGGCCTGTATCTCCGTATCCATAACCGGAGGATGAATTAAAATAAGTATCCCTTACCCGGTGTCTTTGAAACGCTTTTAGTATTTTCTCCTGATTACAATAGGATTTTTCCTCAAAATGAGCAAAAACACCACGTAAAGCTTCCTCTGCCTGACGGATTAAATTGAATGCATCCAATTATTCAGCACCACTTTCATGCGTATGTTTTGAACCACTATTTATCCTGCTATATGAAGCATTATAATTTTCATGATAAATTATAACTCATCTTGTCACCGGCTGTTAATAAACAGTCAAAACATTAATTGTATAGCGTCAGGGTTTCTCTTGGACGTCATATCGATGCCCCTCTAAAACTGAATCTATAACGCTTTTCGCTACCTGCGGATCAACTATCCAGTAGCATTCTCCCGTATTATCATCATAACCTGGCAAGGTCTGTGAATAGGTATTATTGGAGTTTAAAAGGTACTTCATCTGCCATAAGGCCAACATACTTTTGAAAGGGATGTTGGTATCTACGTTTTTAATTAAGTCTGGAAACAGTACAGGTATTTTCATCATCACAGCAGGATTAGATATGTGCTCCAACAGAGCTGCTATAAATTTTTGCTGGCGTTCTGTCCTGCCAATATCAGCACTGGGAGTGGAGCGAAAACGCACATACTTTAAAACTTCCTTGCCGTTCAAATGCTGTCTGCCTTTGGACAGGTGCACATCCGAGCTTGGACTATACAGGTTGATATCTACATCCAGGTCTAGGCCGCCTAATTGATCGATAATCTTTTCAAATCCATAAAAATTTACCACCATATAGTATTCTACATCTACACCCAACAAATTACCCACTACTTCACAGGCTTTTTCCGGCCCTTTATAAAAGTTCACACTGTTAATTTTATAACTGCCTTTAATCGGAGTATTAAGTCGAGTATCCCTGGGAATCCAAATAAATGCGGCTTTTTGTATGGCGGGATGGATACTGACTAGAATCATAGTATCACTGCGGGCAGTAAGTTCTCCCGGTCGTGCGTCAATCCCCAACACCAGAATGTTAATATCCTTGCCAAGCTCGATTTTCTGTTCAATGGATTCAGCAAAAAGTCGACTCCTATGTATTAACATACTTTTATCTGCTACCAGGATAAATAATAATACTAATACCAAGGTTGATAGTCCGAGTCTGTTACTTTTTAAAAATTCCATAAGCCTCACCCAACCGTCGTTTTTCTGATAACAATATTCTAATATTTATTCAAAAAAGATTAATATGATAACAAGCAAGGCAAGATTATTAAATAGTATCCGACCGATACTTCTGTTCGAAATATGCCATATAAAAGGGTTCCGGCTAAAATCCGAAACCCCTTCAAGTTATTGAAGTCATTTTAATTTCACTTTATTCTTATGATTTTGAACCTCTGTAGATTCTGTTCTTTGCATCAAGTTTTATTTCAAAGGATTGATCACATCTGCCGCACACGAGATGTTTGAATTCGAGCACTTCTGGAATATTAGGTGTCAAGTTTATAGTGCCGGGCACTCCGTCGGCATCAATTTTAAAAGTTTTGGCTTTTAAATATGCCTCCTGATACAATAATTCGCTGTCACAATCCGGACACCTAGGCTGTTTATAATCTTTGTTAAAAATACTCATCCTAATCCCTCATTAACAAGCTCTTTCGTTATTAACCATTAATACCATATTATACTAATATTATAAAGAAATATCGTTTTTATTTCATCTCAAAGTTTGGCAAATCAATTTCCTCAATAGTCATTAAATCCTTTCTAGTTAGATAATCACGGTCAACAATGCGCAGAGCCTGCAACCGGATGGATTTTTCCACTAAATTACGAACATATCTGGCATTGCCGCTATGGGGGTGATGATTTGTCGCAAATTCATCTAAACTGGACTTTAGTTTCCATCGTGCTCGTTTGCTTAATTCATAATCCCTTTCCGCATACATCTGCAGAGATATTTGGAACAACTCATCATTATTATAATCGGTAAAATCAATCTGCACGGGAAAGCGAGATCTTAATCCCGGATTAGATTTCATGAAAAAGTCCATCTCATGACTATAGCCGGCCAGGATAACGACCAAGTTGTCACGATAATCCTCCATCGCTTTGACCAGAGTTGCCACTGCTTCGCGACCAAAGTCTTTTTCTCCTCCCTGGGCCAGAGTATAGGCCTCGTCCACAAAGAGGATTCCTCCTAGAGATTTTTTAATTATCTCTTTGGACTTTTGAGCGGTATGCCCTATATACTCGCCTACCAGATCTGCTCTTTCAGCTTCTATCAAGTGACCCCGGCTCAGTATTCCTATATCGTGGAAGATTCTCCCAAGTATCCTGGCCACGGTGGTTTTGCCCGTTCCAGGATTTCCCTTGAAGACTGCATGGAGAACGGTGGGACATGCTTTCAACTGCTTCTGGCCGCGTTGTTTCTGAATCAGGGAAAAGGCCGTTACTTCAGCAATATTTCTTTTGACTTGTTTCAACCCTATCAGTTGCTCCAGTTCGTTAAATGCATCGGTGCGGGTAAAAGAAAGAGGAGCTACCTCCGAGGCTGCAACTCCTTCACTTTCATGGGCAACATTCTTAAATTTCATGGAGATTTCCATTCAATTCACCACTCTCAATATTCTAATTTATTATATGAGAAACTGCTAAAAGTGGTGACACCTGACCGTATAAATCATCCTCCGTTCTTGTTTCCATATTGATAATCGAGTAGAAGCTGAGTAGTTAGTCTACTCAGCGTCCTCTCCTACCGTACGTACCGATCGGTATACGGCGGTTCAGTTGCACCCTTCGGGGACTACCCCCTATGCACCTAGCGGTGCTATTAAGGTTGCACCCTGCGGGCACTACTGATGCACCTAGCGGTGCTATTAAGGTTGCACCCTGCGGGCACTACCCCCTTCGGGGACTACTGATGTGAACTTCGTTCACAATTAATGTTGCTGATGCACCTAACGGTGCTATTAAGGTTGCTCCTCTTTCCTAATTAACCTGCATCTCATCTGCTATGGAAGCAATTTCCTCGATGGCGTTGGCCAGTTCGTCCGTAGCCTTGGCCTGCTCTTGCGCTACCCGTGATGCTGCGCTTACGTTATCATCGGCCTTTTTAACAATTTCCAGTACCAGCTTTGACTCTCGCTCATCCTCTTCTATCGCCTTCTGGCTGTTCTGAAGATGCGTTCGTACCTTTTCTCTATTTTCGGCCATTTTTTCTAGCTGGGAAGAAACTACTGTATTTTTCCGAGCCGTCACACCCGCCTGCTCATTTGCTTTGCGAGTTGCTGTTTCCGATTGACCAATCTCTGCCGCCACTTTGGACATTTGCATCTGAATATCCCGTACCAGCTCCTTGATTTTATCGGCATTCTCCGCTGATTCGGTAGCCAGGTTTCTTATATCTCCTGCTACGACTGAGAAGCCGCGGCCATGTTCACCCGCCGTAGCAGCTTCGACAAAGCCGTTTACCGCCAGCATATTGGTCTGAATGGATACGTTCTCAATCGTATCAACAATCTTTTCAATGCGGCGGATCTTATCCTGCAGGGCTTCTATAGAGGCATTGGTGCCTTCGTAGGATTTAATGGACTCCTGTAGCTTTAACCATACCCCTTTGGCACCAGCTCGTGAACTCACCAGCAAGGACTCCACTTTATCGTTGGCCTCACCGCCCTGCTGGGCCAACCTCATCAATTCTAACGTTCTGGTCTGACATTCCCCGGCTATATTGACTGCATGGAAGGAATTATCTTCTACTGTTTTTATACCGTCTATCATTTGCAGCAGTGTGGCGGCTACCTCTGCAGCAGCAGTACTCAATTCTTCGATGTTGGCTGACAACTCTTCGGCGGTAGCCGCTACTTCCTCGGCCGATTTGTTTATATTAGTGGAAGTCTTTAACTCTTCGGCCATTTCTGTTAATTCCTGGGTGGCAATGTTAACTTCTGCCATGGCTTTGCTCTGTTCAGCTACTGCTTTAGCAGATTCTTCCGTACTTGTTACTATTTGTTTGGATGCCGAAGCTATTTCTTCGCTGGTTGCTAAAAATATATCCGCTTTCTTCCGCAATTCTTTGCTAATATCTGTACCCTCGGCAACTATTTGAGAATATTTAACAAATAGTTGCCCCATATCCTCAAAACCCTGGTTACTTGCCTCCAGTTCTGATTGCATATCCGCAAATTCTTGTACCACAGTGTTAATAACACTGACAACCTCTTCCACTCCGGTGCGTATTTCATCTACCACCCCACGAATATCACGGGCCGAACGCTCCGATATTTCGGCCAGATTTCTGACCTCATCGGCCACTACCGCAAAACCGCGCCCATGCTCCCCGGCTCGGGCTGCTTCAATGGCCGCATTTAAAGCCAGAAGATTGGTTTGGTCGGCAATCATTACCACCGCCTGTACGATTTCGCCTATCTCGCGGGATTGTATCTCTAATTCCCCGATGCGTTTTCCAGATTGCAGGTTTTTATCGCCGGCTTCTTTAAGCATGGCAATCATGGTACTCATAGCCGCAATCGAGTCACGCGCTCCCAGGGTGCCGTTTTGGGCATTCTGACTAAGCAGCAGGAAACTATTGCCTAGTTCTCTCCCGGCATTATTCAGTTGGATGGCCGATACTCGCATCTGTTCACTGCTGCTGCCCACCTGCCGTCCATCGGCGGATAGATTTTTCATAAGCTGTGAAAATTCCTGTCCAGCGGCGTTGGATTCTTGAATTCCTGCCAGCAATTGTTCCGAAGCTGATGCAACACGCTCCGCCATGGCTTGCTGCTTGGCCATGGTACGCGCTTTGGTTTTTTCCAAAGCCATCTTGCGAGCCAGTTCTCTCTTGCGGGCTGCATCATCATCGCTCTCTTTCTTCATGGTAATGCCAGTCTTTTCACTATATTCTACACTGGCCGGTCTTTCTAATTTTTTAGCCATTTTCAGTCCCTCCCACTGTTATTGTTGTTCGTTACTGTCTTACACTTCATTAGGTTAAGAAGACTGTGCCTGAGTCTTATGAGGATATGGGGTTTCTCAAAAATTGAAGTGTATCTATTCTTGTACAAGGGTTTCAAAGAATATTGAGCGATAAATTAGGGGCTGTTGAGTTATATGGTGCCTAAACAACCCAGATAATTAACAAACGCGTTTGACAGTTCCGGATCAAACTGGGAACAACTGCATATTATTATTTCATTAACGGCATCCTTCTCGCTCATAGCTTTTTTATATGGGCGGTCGTGTATCATCACATCGAAGGCGTCAATTATTGACAATAGCCTCGAAGCAAAAGGTATCTGCTTTTCTTTGAGCTTTTGAGGATAACCTTTTCCATCCCATCTCTCATGATGAAACAGAATATCCTCGGCAATATGACTTATTCCATGAGTAACGTTTGCTATCTGGTATCCCGTTTGGGGGTGCTTTTTAATTATTTCCCACTCCTCATCATTCAGCGGACCTTCCTTTTTAAGAATGTGCTCAGGTACGGCAATCTTGCCGATATCATGCAGGGAAGCCAGAATTGCAAGTTCATCAATAATACTATCGTTCAGTCCGAGATGGATTGCGAATTGTATGGATAATTCGCGCACACGTACGGTGTGCTCCTCCGTCAGGTAGTCCTTTTCATACATTGCCTTTTCCAGCATAGTAATAACCGAACTGCGCGTGCTTTTGCTCTCGACAAGTTTGTTGGTATACATCCTGTTATCTGCCAGTTCGAATACATCGGAGGCAGACTGCCCATGCTCATGTTTCACCGCAATTCCCAGGGCAATGGAAACTGGAATACTGTAATGAGTTAGATTCTTACATGCTTCCTTTATATTGTCTTTGATCCTCTTGGCATCCCGCTCATTGCATTTAGGCAGTAGAATAGCAAACTCGTCTCCCGCCAGACGGATTACTATATCCTCTTTTCTACAAGATCTTTTAAATATTCGAGCTATGTCAACCAGGAGCCTGTCCCCCTCGGCGTGACCCAGCGCATCATTAATCAGCTTGAAATTGTTTACATCCCCTATAATCAAACAGACTGGTAAATTCCTTTCGGTATCCAGGCGCTTCAATTCTTCATTAAAGAAAGCCCGGTTGTATAGGCCGGTTAATTTGTCATAGAAGTCCGTCTGCATAATTTCAGTTTCCATCTTTTTCCGTTCTGTTGTATCACGGACTGCGGCCAGATAAGCCGGTTTATTTTTCCAGTTGATTTCCACCACACGCATTTCCGCTACGATTGCCAGACCGTCTCCCCGGACAATATTAATTTCCATGGTTCTATTTATTAGAACAGGAAACCCAAAATCCTTACCGATAATCTCTTCCTGCCTGCAATTTAAAATTCCAGCGGCAGCCTGGTTGGCAAAGCGGATTATCCCTTGCAAGTCCACAATTATTATGGCATCCGCGTTATTACTAATTATATACTCCAGGCTTTCCTTGAGGGATTGAAGTTGCTGCGTCTTATGATTCAGACTGGTAAGCAGCCTTTGACGCTCAAGGGCATAATTGATGGAATGCATGAGCAAACCTGGATCCATTGATCCTTTTATTAAACAATCCTGGGCACCGTTCTGCAATAATATATCAATTAATGCTTCATCTTTATTACCAGTAATAACTATTATGGGCGTTTCAGGCATTTTATCGCGAAGCCGGTAGAATGTGCCGGACCCGAAGCTGTCCAGAAGGGACATGTCCAACAGAACTATATCGAAACGCTCTTTCTCCAGAAGTTCCAAAGCTGTTGAAGGTCTGTCGACATGTACAAAACCCGACAAAGAACATTTCATTTCTAAAAACATCTCTTTTAACAGCTCAACATCATCTTGATTATCTTCGATTAACATAATTCTTATATTCGTCATTTATACTTATGTACCTTTCTCCATCGTCACAACTTCTGCTATTTGTTTATTGATGTGCAATGCCAAAGAAAAAGCAGGACTCAAATGCTCCGTAATCCTTTATTTATGCTTATATTCACCATCTCCATCGCTTGTTTAAGGTTACTTCAGCAACAATTGGGTTATCCATTGATTTCTTTTAAATTATGAATAAAAGATTTCCTATCTGGAGATTAATAATAATTATTGGTTTATAGTTCCAGACCGCAGTTTATCTGAAACTGCGGCACCCTTTTTTATGTAAATTTCCACTAATTTGAATTATAAAACATTTTATTCAAACTTGCGAGTCGCAAAACAGTCGATTTAGAGTGATTTTAGATGTATTAAGCTGGCAAGCATTGGTTATTTACCGGTATGATATCCTCAATCGCCGTCAAATTAGATGTCAATTTTAGAAAGGACTGTTGCAAATGCCCAGACGAGGGGAAAACATATACAAACGAAAAGACGGACGCTGGGAAGGCCGCTTGCTGAGATCAGATGGCAAATATCAGTATGTCTATGCAAAAAGCTATAAGGAAGTAAGGGAAAAAAAGAAAAATTTACAGGAAGGCATCAAATCTTGGGGAAAAAAGAAGCCCGGTGAAGTATATAGCGCAACCGAACTATTCGAACATTGGCTGAAGGATTGTACTTTTGACCGGGTAAAACCATCCACTTATGAAAACTATTACTGTTGTGTACAAAAGTACATCATTCCGTTTTTTAAACGTTCCAGAAACGATCAGATTACGGAACTTCAGGTTAAGCAATTTATAAAAACAATTTATGATGAAGCTTTACTTGCTGAAACATATAAAAGGAAGATTATCTCAGTTTTCAAAACAGCGTTAAGGGAGATATTAAAAAGCGCAAATAATTATACATCAATTCTGGAAGCAGTTAAAATTCCTAGAACTAAAACCACCACGGTGCAGGTCTTTTCGATCAAGGAGCAAAGGCTTATTGAAAACGAGGTGCTGAAATCAAATGATAAACGGGCGCTTGGCGTTCTGCTCTGCTTTTATACGGGTATCCGGCTGGGGGAGATTTGCGCATTGAAGTGGGGAAACATCGATTTCGAAGCGGGAACTGTATCCATTGTCGGAACGGTCTCCCGCACCAAAAGTTTTCAGAAACACGGGAAGCGGACAACGCTTCTTGTGGGGACACCTAAAAGCAGCAATTCGATAAGGAAGATACCTTTGCCCGATTTTCTACTAAAGCTGTCAAATAAATCTATAACGTATGCAAAAAATGATAACAATTACATCCTTTCCGGATCGGATGTTCCAATCGATCCAAGGACATTTCAGAAACTGTTCAAGAGGATTTTAAGCAGCGCCGGGGTGAAAGACCGCAAATTCCATGCAATACGCCACACTTTTGCCACTCGTGCGCTGGAATTGGGCGTTGACATAAAAACACTCAGTGAAATATTAGGGCATTCCAATGTGATAATCACCCTTAATGTTTATGCGCATTCCCTTATGGAACAGAAGAAAATAGCAATAGGAAAGTTGAACGAGATGCATAGAACGCACATGGAGGATTCTTCATTCGCCGTCGCTAACTCCGTCGGGCATGATTAAAATGCCAGCAATTGCAGCACTTATCTGGCAATGTGCCGCAGTTTCAGATAAACTGCGGCACCCTTTTTTATATATTTTATTCAATTTTCAGCCTAACACCTGTTTTTTAGCGACTCTCGTGTAGCTCCTGCCCCGTATCCTGATAACTAGACCCAAAGTGGTGATACCCCGATACTTTTTTACGGCGACTCATAATCACCTAAGAATAATCTCAAACTCTTATAGGTCAAAATCCTTCTCCTTTATATCTTTGTAATACGCCTTTACCGGGCTGTAATCTCTGATTGGATTTTCAGATAGGTCCAGTCTTTCAAGTTTAGTCAAACTTTGGAGCGCGCTTATATCGCTAATTTTGTTGCGAGTTAACCACAATATTTCCAGATTAGTTAAACTCCGAAGCGCACTTATATCGCTGATACGGTTGTCACTTAACAATAATGATCTAAGATTGGTCAAACCTTGGAGCGCACTTAGGTCGCTGATTTTATTATAATTCAAACCCAATGATTCAAGATTGCATAAATCCTGGAGGGCGCTTATGTCGCTGATTCGGTTGAAACCCAATTGTAATTCTTGAAGATTGGTCAAACTTCGGAGAGCACTTATATCACTGATAGCATTGTCCCTTAATACCAATTTTTGAAGATTGGTCATATTTTGGAGGGCACTTATGTCTTTAATTCTTTTCGCGCATAAATTCAGCTCCCGCAGATTATTTACATCATCTGTATATATTTCACCGTCCGACTTGAATATCACTTCCCTGACGGCATTCTCAAAGTAAAGATCGTTGAATATAATTTTCTGTTTTACATCATCTGAAGCTACTACTCCTTCTGGCTTGTTTATCACTTCCTGGCTGGCTTGCTCATTTATTCCAGAACTCTGTTTTATATCATCTGAAACTGCTTCTCCGTCTGACTTGTTTATAACCTCTTGGCCAACCGGGTCATTTATTCCAGAACCTTGTATATCTTTCTTAAAATAATTAAGAGCGTATACCCCACCGTAAATCAAGGCGATGAGAAGGCAGACAACGACGATTATTTTCCTGGTTTTGCCTGCTTTCTTCCCTGGTTTATCAGCAACGCTCGCGGGTTTTTTTTTTGCAGCCGGAACTGGGTTAGGTATGTCCATAATGTTTCCGGATGCTGGTCTCACCACGTCCCCAGACAGCAAATCCAGCATTTCCCGAATACTTCCAGGCCGGTTTTCCGCATTAATTTCCAAAGCTTTCATTATAGCCATTTCCAGCCGTGGCGATACCTTTACGGTCTGGCTGGGAGGTTCGAATATGAAAGGATTCTTTGCCGGATCTTGACCGGTTAAGAGATAGTGCAGGGTAGCTCCCAGTGCATAGACATCTGAGCGGGGATCGGTCTGGTTTTCCCCGTACTGTTCGGGGGGAGCAAAACTGCCGGAAACGTAGGTGCTGGTGTCAGGGCTACTTTCCAACCTAAAGTGCCGGGCGATGCCGAAGTCTATGAGTTTTATCCGGCCTTCCGGGGTCAGCATTATGTTAGCCGGTTTCAAGTCATGGAAGATAATAGGAGGATTCTGTTTATGCAGGTATTCCAGTATCTCTCCAAGCTGCCGCGCCCAGTTCAGGACGTCTTCTTCAGGGATGAACCCACGGCTGTCAGCTACTTCTTTCAAGGTTTGCCCTTCAATGTAATCCATGACCAGATACCAGCGGTCCTCACCCCTGGAGAATGAGTCGAATATCTGGGGCAATTGGGGATGATGGAGACTGACTAGCAAGGAAGCTTCCTTCTTAAAGGCACCTATAGCGGCCTGCAGGTCGCCTCCCACTGCCTGTGTACTCATCTCTTTAATAGCCACCGCTGTGTTGTCAAGACTGGTATCCATGGCCAGGTAAACGGCTCCCATTCCACCCTGTCCCAGGGTCTTGACGATGATATAGCGGTTTCCCAATAGGGTATCCGGGTTTAGCTGACCGGTCTGTCCAACACTGAAACTATGGCCGCATTCACTGCAAAAGCTGTTGTTTTCAGTGTTTTCTTTATTACATACCGGACATTTATTCATTCCCCTACCCCCTCTTTTCAATGATTAATATAATTTTTCCTATCCATAGGATAGCCTATCCCTATACAAACAATGTGAGGGCCCTCAATTGAACGCTCTATGTCTACAGGTTAAAATCTCTTTTATATAGATTTTTATAATACGATTTTACCGGACTGTAATCCTTGATTACGTTACCTTTTAAATACAATTCTTGAAGATTGGTCAATCCCTGGAGGGCGCTTATGTCACTGATTTGGTTGTTGCTTAAATCAAGGCCTTGAAGATTGGTCAAACCCTGGAGGCAGCTTATATCGTTGATTTTATTATCACTTAAATCCAGGTATTGCAGATTTGTCAACCCCCGAGGAATGCTAATATCGCTAATTGCGTTGTTTTTAAGATTCAATGATAGAAGATTGGTCAATCCCTGGAGGCCACTTATTTCGCTGATTCTGTTGCCATATAAATCCAGCATTTGAAGCTTGGGCAAGCTCTGGAGGACATTTAGGTCGCTGATTTCATTAAAATTTAAATCCAATCTTCGAAGGTTGCTTAAACCCTGTAGGCAGCTTATATCGCTGATATAGTTGCTTTCCAATTCCAAGGTCTGAAGACTTGTTAATCCCTGGAGGACGCTTCGGTCGCTGATTTTGGCGTTACTTAGTTTCAAAATTTTAAGATTGGTTAAACCCCGGAGAGCAATTATGTCATTAATTCCTTTGCGGCTTAAATCCAGCTCTTGCAAAGTTTTCAACTCATCCGCATATATTTCTCCTTCCGGCTTGTTTATCGCTGCCCTGATAGCCTTCTCCAGAGCAGCATCGTTGAATACAATTTTCTGTTTTATTACATTAGTATCTATTTTTTCTTCTGGCTTATTTATCACTTGACTACTGGCTTGCTCATTTATTCCAGAAGTTGGTACCACTTCCCGTGAATGTTTGAGGGTGTATACCCCACCGTAAATCAGAGCAACCAGAAGGCCGACGGCAATGATTATTTTCCTGGTTTTACCTGCTTTTTCCCTTGATTTATCAGCTATATCCAAGCTTTTCCCGGGTGTTGGCCGCTCCACTCCAAGGGGCAGCAAATCCAGCATTTCCTGCATGTTCTGAGGCCGGTTTTCCGCCTTCATTTCCAAAGCTTTCATTATAGCCGTTTCCAGCCGGGGTGATATTTTTGCAGTCCGGCTGGGAGCTTCGAAAATAAAAGGATTCTTAGATGGATCTTGGCCGGTTAAGAAATAGTGCAGGGTGGCTCCCAGGGCATATATATCAGATCGGGGATCGGTCTGGTTAGCTCCATATTGTTCAGGGGGGGCAAAGCCCCTGGTACCGTGAGAACTAGTATCGGCCGTACCTCCCAACCTGAAGTGACGGGCGATACCGAAATCAATAAGCTTTATCTGGCCTTCCGGGGTCAGCATGATGTTAGCTGGTTTTAAATCACGAAAGATAATGGGGGGATTTTGTTTATGTAAATAGTCCAGTATCTCGCCAAGCTGCCGCCCCCAGTTCAGGACATCGACTTCAGCAATGGGACCGCTATTGTCGGCCATTTCTTTCAAGGTCTGCCCTTCTATGTAATCCATTACCAGGTACCAGCGCTCTTCATCCCTGGAGAAGAAGTCATTTATCCTTGGGAGGGCGGGATGCCGGAGACTGCTAAGTAATGAAGCCTCCTTTTCGAAGGCGCCAATGGCGGCCTGCAGATCGCCCCTCACTGCCTGCGTACTCATCTCTTTAATGCCTACCGGCATATTGTTAACTCTGGCATCGAGGGCTAGGTAAACTGAGCCCATTCCACCGCTCCCCAGGGTCTTGACGATGGTATATCTATTTGCCAATACGGTATCCGGGTTTAGCTGTCCGGTCCGGCTGCCGCTGAAGCTATACCCGCAAACATTGCAGAACTTGTTGTTATCAGGGTTATCTTTACCGCATAAAGGACATTTATTTATTTCTCTTCCCCCCTAGTTTTATCACCGTGATTCAAGCACTCGAACTACCACGGCGGTGATGTTATCTGCTCCTCCCGCCTGATTAGCGGCATCAACGAGCATTCTTGCCGCTTGATCAGGATCAGCGTTGGCAGCCAGGATATCAGCTACATCAGGATCTCTTACCATTTCCCACAATCCATCAGAACAGAATAGTATGACATCTGCGGCCTGAAGGGTGATTTGATAAATATCTGCTTCCACCTCATCATTTTGACCGAGGAAATGGGTTATTTCTCCACGCCGCGGATGGCTGTAGACTTCATCCGCTTTAATCAGCTTTTTTTTCAGCATTATTTCCATTAGTGAATGATCCCGGGTCAGGCGGCTTAAGGTCCCCTGGCGCAGCAAGTAGGCGCGACTGTCACCAACATTTGCCAGAAAACACCGGTCATTTATAAAAAGCCCGACTACCATGGTTGAACCTATCCCGTTGGATGCATTCAGCGCGGAATATAGGCGCTTTATTTCAGTATGAGCCTCACGGGTCGCATTGTTTAGCCAATCGCTCGCAGTCTCCACCTCATTCAGGTACCCGATTTGCCGGTGGAATGTCGCCACAGCGGTTTGGCTGGCTACTTCGCCATAATCCTGGCCACCCATACCATCAGCCACCAGGCAGATTAACTGGGATGAACCCCAGCGCGTTCCTGGTACTGTCTCGATTAGAAAACTGTCTTCGTTTTTGGCCCTGATCCGCCCCTTATCACTGAGCCCTGCTGCCCAGTGCTCAAATGCCGCTGTTTTTCCAATTTGCCGGCCCATTCAGGTCACCTCATTTCTTTCCCTAGTAACACACTAATATTAGCCTGATGCTTCCTATAGGGGCCTGTTATTTCTTATTAGACTCAAAAGTACAAATAATTTACATACTGCCATCAATATTATAGAATATTATTCAAGGTTTTCCATATAAATCTATTGGGTTTACGAAGGGGTATATAATGTTGAAGGCAAAAGCTACATTGATGATTGAATGCGGAGAACCGCATGTTAAGGGCAGTGAATTCATATTATCCCAGGGAGAATTACTGCTGGGACGCCCTTGGCAAACGCATCAGCCCGATATTCCTTTTACCAACCTGCTGATTTCCAAATATCATGTAAAGGTTATTTATGCTGAAGACAATTATGCTATTATGGATCTGGTCAGTAAGCACGGCACAATGATTAATGGTTCACCTCTTGTCCCGGAGCAGGAATACATGTTAAGCCATGGTGATATTATCAGCCTCGCTCGCGGCGTAGTTCAGTTTCGGTTCAAGCTATATCTGGATTCGGTTGCGGAACAAACATCCGAGCTGAAAGATACCGGTGATTTGCTTCGATTATTAGATGACGGACTGGTAATTAATTGTGATAAACGTATTATATTGATCGATGGTCAACCGGCTAAAATTCACGGTAAAGATGCAGATCTGCTTATGTTGTTGTACAAAAATAAAAATAAAGCCGTCACTTATGATGAAATTCGTCTGCAAGTATGGCCTGAACGCACTTTATCCCAGGACGGCTACCCGGACGTGGAAACAGGTGAAATCACCGCCCTGGTTTACCGTCTGCGCAAACGCCTCCAACCCTATCAATCCCGAATTATAACCCTGCCGCGCTTCGGATATCGTTTTGATGAATAATGACTGATCAGCATTCACTACTATAAGAAGCTGCCGATTGCCCCCCCTAATAAAAGCAATAATACCCCACCCGACTGCATTAATGCCAAACATATAATTATCAACAAAAAATATATTGCATATTTCCGGTATTTAAGCCGGTTTTTTTCTGTATTATGGCTTCTTGACTCCTCGTAATTCCGAAAAGAAACAACTCCCTCTGGTGTTCTATTTTCAAATTCATATTTTTCAAAATCACTTATTTGCTTATTTATGTACTTTATTTTTTTAAAACAATAAAATACTACAAAAACAATAAAACCAACAAATAGAGTTAATGCAATTAATGCACCCATATAATACCTCCTCAAATACTAAGTTTTACACGGTGATAAAAGTTATCAATATTCTAAGTCACATGAATATTCGGGACGACCAAAGCAATAGCTACTTCTTTTGTAATATGTGACACCCATCGCAACATCATTGTTAAGTATAGGGACAAGGAGACTACTTCCTTGTCCCGCTCTTTTTTGTTAATCGTTTTAGGGCGCCTGCCAGGTATTATTCTGCATCTCACCACACTCCATCCAGGCAATGAAAGTCCATTGACCCGGACCGGTATGTTTGTATTTCATCAGCCTGTATTCACTAACACCATACCAACCTACAACTGTTATATTTTCCACTGCGCTGGCATCATAATCATCGCACCGTACTAAATCAACATAATTTTTTTTCTCCCCATAGGGTGGACCTAGTAACGGCTTCACCCCCCATTTTTTCTCGCAATCAATCTGGGCCTGTTTATAAAGGGCCAATTTCTCATCAATATTGTTTTCCTCAGATGAGGAGTTGCTATTGCTTGCTTGAGCCGTAATAATTACACTCTGGCTGGTGGCATCCCAATTAGCGCTTGCTCCAAATGCCTGGGCTACCAGCGCAATCGGGAGGCAGATGCGTCCGTTGTTGCTTTCGGAGGCAACATCCATTGGCAATGAGACGTCATCTACCAGAATGTGCTTGCTGCCTAAATACAGTTGAACTGTCGTGTCACCTTTAATCAAGGTGACGCTTTGCGTAGCTCCGTCCCAGGTAATATTGTTGTCCTCTATCCCCAGTGCGTAGGCTACATAGCGAATCGGCAAAAATGTACGTCCGTCTCTGCTATATGGACTTACATCCATGCGTTGAGTTACGCCATTTAGACTGTAATTGTTTGAGCCAAAGGTGAATACAGCCCCACCACTTCCCTGGGATGTCTCGCTGCTCGAAGAGCTTGAACTGCTGCCGGGGTTAGTTGTTATCGCACTTGATGCAGAAGTACTATTGTTGACAGGTGTAGACGTGGAAGAACTGTTGCTGTTTGTACTCTGCGGAGTTTCAGATTGAGTGCCGCCTATTGCTTCGAACGTATTGCCATTTTCTGCAGCATAATCCTTGGCTGTAGATGGATCATAACCTATGATTTTGGTTTTGTGTGGAACTGCATAATATCCTATTTTTGTCGTTGGGGAATTAAATGTAATACTAGTTAAGCCGCTGCAATCGGAAAAAGCACTCAATTCTATATTGGCAACACCTTCCGGAATGGTAATACTGGTTAAGCCGCTGCAACCCTCAAAAGCTGCCCAGCCTATACTCGTCACAGTCTCCGGAATGGTGATACTGGTTATGTGCGAGCACAATTTAAAAGCTATACTATTTATTCTTGTTACCGGAAAACCACCTAATGTAGCTGGTATTGCATAAGATCCATCCGGTTCGTAATTCGGCATAAACCCTTCAATTTGAGCTTTGCCATTGTTCCAGCTATAGTTCCAGCAAGAATATTCATCAATCTTTCCACTATCCTGGGCCTGAACAGATGCAACTGGGAAAAGCGCAAATACCTGCACCACCATTAACCCCAATATCAGCATCAATGCAATCGAAGCCTTCAATACAGATTTTCTATGAGTCACCATAATTCCTCCCCCTTCATATTTTTGTATCAACACCAGAGCAAAACAATCCGGCAATCGTTTTCCATTTCTGCTATGGAGCCTTCTTTAACTGAATGTTGGTTCCCTGACCAGAACTGGTTATTTTCGTTAATGTGGCCAGATCACCTTTGACAGCATAGTCATACTCGGAAACTTCTGAATTAACCTTAATCTGAAGCTTTCCTTCCGCTCCCTTTTTCAGCACCGTATAGGTTCCCATGTCACTGTTATTGTCTCTAGCTTCCTGAAACGTTCCATCGCTCTTAAATACTACCGTATGGGTGGTGGAATAGGAGCCTCCGGAGTTCCCATACAACCATTTTCCTTCTAAAGGAAAACTAAATGTGGATGCGAAGAATTGATAAATTAATACTGCGGCAACAATTGCAATAACCCCGACTACTCCGATTCCGATCATTTTGTTCTTGCTTTTAGCAGGTTCACTGGGCACATTGGTATTCATGATATCTAACATAGCCATCCATCCTTCCGATCAATAATCTACCGGCATCAAAATGATAACCTTAAATATAATTATAAAAACCCGACCGATATATTCACATGATGAATTGATGATAAATCGATAACAATGTTTCAATCCTTTATTACCATAGCAAACATTTTCACTTTCGGTATTTCGTATGGACGAGAGCGGCAAGGCAATCTTCATTTAATCATTAATATGTTGAGTTAGAGTTTCCCTCCACTTTTAACTCAAATTCAACCGTCTTATTTCTTTCCAATTTTACTAAAGCAGCTTGCTCTGCTTGGTGACTTTTCATAATAAAGGTTGAATTTATCGATCAGAAAAATATTCGGGACAGCCAAAGCAATAGCTGCTTTTAATGATTTGTCCTGAGTTCCATTAATAATTACTGCTTTAAAATAATCTATTCCACTACTGTACCGTAAATTTTAGATATACCTGGTTTTTAATTTTAATTCCTTTGGTAGATTCTATATCCCTTATCCACAGTGTATAACTATCGGGAGTATAGTTATTGTCTGGTTTAATTTTTATCTGCGAAAATCCGTTATTCGAAGTAACGGTACAGGAGGTTGATTGTTTAATTCCTTTGGAGTTGGTTACATAGATCTTTTCAGAGGAGATCGGTTCTTTTACCAGCCCGCTTAGTTTTATGGTCCATTCTTTTGTTGTTGCAACCGTAGTCAGTGAAGTAGTTGTCATTTCAGTCATTCCAGTGGTGTCAGTGTTACCAGTACCAGTAGCTGATACTATCTGTACTTTATAAGAGGTTGTTTTGCCATCTACTGTTATTGTTAGGACCTGATCTGCTACTGCCGCTGTACTGTTGAATCCGGTTACATTCGTATCCGTTATGCTCTCAACCTTGCTGCTGTCATCACTGTATGTGCCAGTTATCACCAGGCCGCTTATATCCAGACTATCTCCTATGGTGTAGCTTAGCTTGCTCGCCGGGCTTGTTATAGTAATGCTTTGCAGGGTTTTTATTGCGCCTATAACCTGGAACGTTCGATTATATTTTGCAGCGTAGGTTTTTGCAGTAGAAGAAGCATAGCCTATAATCTTGGTTGCAACTGGAATTGTGCCTGCACTATCATTTATAGTCGTTGTTGCCGAGTTAAACATAATACTAGTTAAGCTTGTACAGCCATTAAATGCCTCAGTCCCTAGACTTGTCACATTGCTTGGAATTGTTACACTTGTTAGGCTTGAGCAATCCCAAAATGATCGATATCCTATACTTGTCAAACTGCTCGGTAGTATTATATTTGTCAGGTTTGTGCAGCCATTAAATGCATTATCTCCTATACTTGTTGCACTGCTGGAGATAGGCGCATTGTCTGGGATGGTCACACCTTTCAGGCTCGAGCCACTAAAGGCAGAAGCTCCTATACTTGTTGCATTACCTAGAAATGTCACAGTTGTCATGCTTGTGCAGGCGCCACTAAATGCTTCAATCCCTATACTTGTCACATTGCTCGGAATTGTCACACTCATTAGGCTTGAGCAATTCCAAAATGATCGATATCCTATACTCGTCAAACTGCTCGGTAGAGTTATACTTGTCAGGTTTGTGCAGCCATTAAATGCATTATCTCCTATACTTGTTGCATTACCTAGGATTGTCACAGTTGTCAGGTTTGTGCAACCATTAAATACCTGCCCTATATTTGTCACGTTACCTAGGATAGTCGCAGTCGTCAGGCTTGTACAGCCATTAAATGCCTCAGTCCCTAGACTTGTCACATTGCTTGGAATTGTTACACTTGTTAGGCTTGAGCAATTCCAAAATGATCGATATCCTATACTTGTCACAGGAATTCCACCTAATGAATCTGGTATAGTAACATCTCCTCCAACACCTGTATACTTGGTAATTTGAACTTTTCCATCTATTATAGTGTAAGTATAATCCCCACTCTGGGCTGCTTGACCCTGGCTGCTACAACTCAGTAGAATAACTATCATCACTATGCTGAAAAGAAGTATATTTACTTTACTATTCTTAAGTATTCCCACAACATATCCCTCTTTCTATGTTTTCATATCAATGACAGAGCGGAACATTGGCCTATTTGATTTATTCTGCTATGGAGCCTTCTTTAACTGAAGGCTGGTTCCCTGGCCTGAACTGGTTATTTTCGTTAATGTGGCCAGATCGCCTTTGACAGCATACTTATATTCGGTAATTTCTGTATTGGTTGTAATCTGAACCTTTCCTTCCGCTCCCTTTTTCAGCACCTTATAGGTTCCCGTGTCGCTGTTATTGTCTCTGGCTTCCTGAAACGTCCCATCGCTCTTAAACATCAAGGTATGGGTGGTGGAATAGGAGCCTCCGCCGTTCCCATACAACCACTTTCCTTCTAAAGGAAAACTAAATGTGGATGAGAAAAATTGATAGACAATTACGACGGCAATAATTGCAACAACACTGACTACTCCCATTCCGATCATTTTGTTCTTGCTGCTGGCGGGTTCACCAGGTACATTGGTATTCATGACATTCAACATAGACATCCATCCTTCCGATCAATAATCTACCGGCATCAAAATGATAACCTTGAATACAATTATAAAAACCCGACCGATATATTCACATGATAGATTGATGATAAATCGGTAACAATGTTGTAATCCTTTATTGCCACATCGGCGCAGCTCATATTTTCGAACCGCATTCGCAACAAAACTCGTTATCGCCTGGATTTGCTTTTCCACATTGGGTGCAGAACTTTTCGCTTACGTCAGTACCACACTCCGGGAAATACTGAACCGCTGAATCCTCCCGGGCCTGGACAGATTCAAATGTGAAAAAGAAATCCATGTACGAGGACAACAATACCGCTAGAAAAAGTATGGTCAAATCGTACATTTATATGAAAAAGAACTCCAGCCATCTGTATTCAATCAAGTACAGAGCATTCCAATGCATCAAAGCCGCAGTGCCTAAATACCTGATAATCAGTCCAATACGGGCAATAATCCCGCTGGTTTTTCCCGAAACAAGTCTGACGGCTGTGCAGACTACCATTATCAGGGTGACGCTCAGAGCCGAATCCCAAGCAAGTCCCACCCAAAACTGCGCCGCTCAAAGTCCAAGGGCAAGCGCTGTCAGATGGACATATGCCAGGTTAAAACGTTTGCCAGACTTGGGCTTCCGTGTGATAGATAGGGTCCCACTGATCATGCATTACATTTCCTGGTAATTCAGGAATGGAACTGAAACATATTTCCCCGGTGGTTATCTATAGACACAAAAAATCAGGATAAACGGAAGGATCCCCTATCCTGATTATGTATTGTTTGGTGCTCTTCCTCGGGAAAACGATAGAATTATTTATAATGTTTTATAGATTAGTAGTTAAGCTATTGAGCCTTCTTTAACTGAATGTTGGTTCCTTGACCTGAACTCGTTATTTTAGTTAATGTCACCATATCACCCTTGACAGCATAGTCATACTGAGTAACTTCGGATTTATTGGTAATCTCAACCTTTCCTTCTGCTCCTTTTTTCAGCACCTTATAGGTTCCCATCTCGCTACGTTCCCCATCGGTTTCTTGAAATACTCCATCGCTTTTAAACGTCCAAGTATGTGTAGTGGAATAAGAGCCCCCACCGCTCCCCAATAACCACTTTCCTTCTAAAGGAAAGCTAAAATTCGATGAGGCGAATTGATAAACAAATATTGCGGCAACAATTACAACAACACTTACTACTCCGATTCCGATCATTTTGTTTTTACTGCTTGCGGGCTCGCTTGGTATATTGGAATTCACGACATTTAACATATTTACCCTTCCCTCCAAATTAATAATTTACTGCTATGAAAATGAAACCGTGCTTCTTAGAAAAGTACTTTAAAGAGAGTCTTTTATATCATTAATCCCTCCCTCAACAAAATAATAAGCGGACACGACATTTTCACAGGCATAGCAAATATTTTCGACCATTAGCCTGTCAGCTGCAGGTTATAATTGTTTTTTGAGCTCTTCTATCTGATTTTGAGCATCAGATATTGAACTACACAAGGTCTGCATTGGCTCACCGGGAACCTCACCATTGGTTTTATACCAAAGCTTCCCCAACTCCAGATAATTATTTTCAATCTCACCTTCAAGTCTTTCAATCTCTGTTTTAATTTTTCTGGCATCCTGCACGTCTTTGGTTTTCTTAATCACTTCCTGTCCGGCATTGGAAACTTTCGTTCCGATTTTTTCAAAAAAGTCCACTGATTAAACCTCCTATTTTTAGTGTTTTTCTATAAAGAATAACCTCATTAATTGCGCCTAATTAACTAAATTAATATGCATGACCCGATAATATATTACTAAGTTAGATTTTTGGAGTTAATCATATTCGCTCAAATATCGTTTCTTGTTACAGATAAATGTCGAATATAAGATTTCTATTTCCATTAAATTGTTTCCTTCTTTTACCTTTACATAAATTGCTTTAATTTCTGCTATTATCCGACTTGTTGCGACTATTTTAGCTATGCATACCATTTATGTGTTTTTATGGTTTTTGGGTCTATTTATGAATGAACTATCACAAATCCAGGTTGCTACAAGGAAAAATAGGGAGAAAACTCGAAGGCATCGGTGCGGGCAAATCGGATAGGAGGCCACCCATTATTTGAGTGGCCGACCTTCCACACCACCGTGCGTACCGTTCGGTACACGGCGGTTCCAAAGTTTACACATTACTTCGCAGAGTAACATTCCATCAGACT
>Ga0074198_1000965_pt1 | contig 23071 bp, 18 predicted proteins | sample EPASupsiteSAE323_FD_64527 | JGI IMG/M metagenome (GOLD analysis project Ga0074198, IMG submission 64527) | Bioremediated contaminated groundwater from EPA Superfund site, New Mexico - Sample SAE3-23 | ecosystem: Environmental > Aquatic > Deep subsurface > Groundwater > Contaminated ...
GGCACGGGATGGCCCGGCCGGTTGGGTGGGAAGCCTGGCTGGTGCCCGCCCCCGGCCTCCTGCGGCGCTTCGGGGCCCCCCCGGCCTATGCGGCATTATCCCGCCATAAGGTGCGCTGCATGACGCTTTGCTCCCTGGCCTTCATGGATTCCCCGCATCTGAAAAAACTTCGGGTCCTCACCAACTCCGGCAAGCTGGCCTACTATACCGCGGCTTACCTGGGGAGCGATCAGGATTGCCTGCGGGCCATGTATGGAAGGGGGAGATGAAAATGGGTGAACTCAAAGGGCGAGCTGTAGTTAAAGGCAGCGTAAAAGCCCCCGCCATGGTCTCCCCCCAGCCCTTTAACCTGCTGGCCAGCTTCAGCAAGGCCCTGATCTTCCGCAAGAAGAAAGGATTGGTCGGGGACAAGAACCATCCCTTTCAGGGGCGTGACATCAAGGGTAAAATCCTAATCATCCCGCAGACGGTGGGCTCCACTACCGGTGGGCTGGTGCTGGTGGAGATCCTGCGCCGGGGCATCGGCCCGGCCGGCATTATCTGCGAATGCGCCGATTCGCTGATGGCCTCGGGCGGGATATTGGCCGAGGTCTGGTGCGGCATCAGGATGCCGATTATCGATGGCATCCCCATGAGCGAGCTGGAGAAGATACCGGATAACGCCATTGTGGAAATAACTGAAGACGGAACGGTCTCCTGGTAGGAAAGATCCGCCGCTTGATGAAAGGATAAAGGGGTATTCTGAATCATTTCGGAATACCCCTTAGAACTAAGGCGGGAGTTATTGATAGAGATTCTTAATATATTCAGTCATACCTTGCGCATGGTTTATGTATTCCTTTCCGCTAATGGTCTGTGGAGGAATGTCAGACCCGAAAAAATCCTTTTCGGCCACCAGGCATGATTTTTTGCGATCTATAACAGAAATATGCACAACCTCCTGTTTGCATGTCCCTATCGGGGTATAATAACCGATGGTGTTATAGCTGTATCGGTTTAAAACAATGAAGGACACTTCATCAGGATAATTGGGAAGTCTATTAAGGTCCAACCTGCTGTAGATTATCATGTCTAATTTATTTTCCGGTGTTCTAATGACAATGACTTTCCCATGCAGTTTCTCCGGGTAGATACCGGATATAACAGGGGTCTTAGCCCATGGCGAACCATATTTGTCAGCGATGATAAGTCCGGTTATGTCCCGTAAGTTTTCCCGGCTGTATTTGGGGACTATGTAGGGCAAAGCAGGTTCTCCTACACTTCTGAATACGTCGAAGTATTCAAATGGAAAATCCTTGGATGATTTTACGAGAAATTTGACCGCTCGCACATCTTTTAATTCACCCAGGGCACGCAGACATGCGCCCCCCACCTTACGGTCCTGCAAATGATCATACAAGGCATCGGCCGCTCGTTTGTCCTTTATTTTGCCCAGTGCCTCAGCAGCGGAGACTCTGACGTAAGTTTCATGATCGTTGTCTAAGGCATCGACCAAGGCCGGAACCGCCCGGGAGTCACCGATTATCCCCAGCGATTCAGCCGCACGAGATCTTATGCCGGCATCACTGTCGTATTGCAGCAATTCGGCCAGGGGCATAACCACCTTGGTGCCGCTTTGTTCCCACGCTTTTTGATCCAAGGTACGAATATCTTTAGCTTCCTGGGAAAGCGTATGAGCAGTCAGGGTGCCTAACACCCAAAGTAATGCCAATACTAATACTAATATTGCAATTATCACCTTGGTTCTGGTTTTCATGTGCTATCCCCCATCATTTAATAAGGTAACTACTTAATTTATTTCTTCGTGCGGAAGAAAATGCCTGTCAGTTGGGAAAGTGGTCTTCGCTGGTTTCCGGTCAGATAATCATGCCAATCACCTTTCTTCCGGTTGTTTTATGATCTGCGCCGTCTTACATAGTCGATTTTGGCCAGCGTGCGCTTAATGCCTCGCGTGTACTTGATGCGGGGATAGCCGAAGATGACCATAATGCCGTGGTTGTTATCGGTGGGGATTCCATACTTTCCGTTGATCTTGCTCTTATACTTCATAAAAGGTCCCACGGTGCCGATCATGCAGGTGCCCAAGCCCAGCGACTCGGCGGCCAACATAGCATAGGTGCCGGCCACGGCGAAATCCACCGGGTCAGCGGTAGGAGCGGCGGAGAAGTACATGGCCAGGGGGGCGCCATACAGCAGCCAGTCCTCGCCGATCGCCATTTTTCCGGCGAAGAAGTCGGGCAGCGGAGCCATAAAGGATTTCATCAAATCGGCCACGTCTTTACCCATAAAGGGGCTCATCAGCGTTATCATCCAGGGAGAGAAGAACCATTTCTTGGCCTGAAAAAGAGTCACCATGTCCCCGGCAAATTCGCGCACTGCGGCAAAACCGTCCAGTACCAGCACCTCCACCTCCGAGGGGGGTAACCCCATGGGAGCGGTGGTCACCGCATCCAGGATCTGCTGGATTTTTTCCGGCTCCACCTCCTGATCCTTGAAGGACCGGCAACTACGCCGGTTCTGCAGCAGGGCCAGGAACTGCTCGGAATTGGCGCGCTCTGCTTTCGGGGGTAGCTTGAACAGGTCATCCGGATGCAGTTCGCGGCCCTCTACCGTGATGCACATCTTGGGGCAAACTGCGGCGCACTGCCCGCAGCCGATACAGCCAAATAGTATGGACTGGTCGATTTCCACCCGGCCATTCTCCATATAGAGCGGCATACCCTTGCATACCTCGATGCACAACCCGCAGGCGTTGCAGATCGCATAATCAATCCTGACCTCGGCGGTTCCTTTGCCTCTACGCGTATTTACCGGCATTAATAAAACCCCCTAAACGAATATGTTGGTTGGGCCATGGTGGAGCCCCCACTCTCCATTCATTGTATGGATATATAGTTTTATAAGTAAACATAATTTTTAAAAATTGGCCGATGCCGGGACCAAAGCCTGGGTATATAATTAGATAAAGCATCAGGCTATTTCGGGGGATTCCCGATCAGGACAGAACCAAAGGGAAAGGTGTTATTAGCATGGGTTTTTGGACCATCGTATTCTTCCTGATGTGCGGAGCCATCTTCTATGTGGGTTGGCGGGGGCACCAGGCCTTCCGCGGTGTTCTTAAGCCCCGGCAGATCATATTGTACTGGGTAGTCTACGCGCTCTTTACCTCTTCCTTTATCCTGGTCGAGCGGCTGGGACTGGGCGATGGGGTCTTGAACGAAGGCCTTTCCTGGCTGGGCGGCTATTCGCTGGCCTTCATTTATTATGCCTTTCTGATACTGGTCCTGATCGATATCATCAGACTAGCCGACCGCTGGTGGAGCATCATCCCGCACCGGATTAAGCACGCCCCGGCCGAGATCGGCCTGGTGGTGCTGCTGCTGATAATCGGGTTGCTGGGTTACGGCACCTGGAACGCCTTCCATCCGGTATTTACCGACTACGATATTACTATCGATAAGCCCGGCGGCCAGATGAAGGAGCTTCATGCGGTGATGGTATCCGACCTGCATCTGGGGGCCATCGTCAATAAGAGCCGGCTGGAGCAGATGGTGGAGCGGATAAATCAGCGCCATCCCGATATCGTGTTGCTGGTCGGTGATGTCGTCGATGAGAACATCCATCCCTTTGTCCAGGAAAACATGGCAGCAACCTTGTCCCAGCTTAAACCCCGCCTGGGGATATACATGGTCAAGGGCAACCATGACGGATACGGACAGAACGCCGGGCCTTACTTGCAGGCGGTTGGGATCAAACTATTGGCGGATCGCTATAGCCTGGTTAATAACAGCTTCTATCTGATCGGGAGAAGCAACCAGAGCTTTGGCCACGGGCAGGGGCGGCCGTCCTTGGATAGAGTAATGGCAGGAATCGATAAGAACCGGCCCATCATTTTACTGGATCATGCCCCGTATGACTTGCGCGAAGCTGAGAAGAACGGCGTCGATCTGCAATTGTCCGGGCATACCCATCAGGGGCAGCTGTTTCCCAACAACCTGATTACCCGGGAGATGTATGATATCGACTGGGGCTACCTCCGGCAGGGGAAATATCAGGTGGTGGTTTCCAGCGGAGTTGGAACCTGGGGACCGCCGATCCGGATCGGTAATACCCCGGAGATAGTGGACCTGCACATCCGTTTTACAGAATAATCTATTAAGGAGACCCGCAGCCTGTCCAGGATATGGACTTGCCGACAGGGCTGATTCTCGGGGAGAAAGGCCTATAGAGACAATATAACAACGGTTGGTTCACAGCCCGGCCGCAGACAGATGCCATAGAGAACGGGCACGAAGTTATCGTTGATGGGGGGTTATTAAAACGATAGTTGAACCGGAACTAAAGGAACGCGGGATTTATTCATTGATTGTGCCGTCAATATTTCCCACAGGAGACACCCGCTGTTTCCTGGCGGAAGGTGATAGCGGCTGGGCGGTCATCGAGGTGGGGGTCCACACCGCCGCCGCCCGGGAACGATGGGTTGCGGCCCTGGAGCAATGGGGGATCTCCTTCCGGCAAATAGAAAAGATTTATGTCACCCACATTCACCCGGATCATGCCGGAATCGCCGGCTGGCTGCAGCAGCAGTGCGATGCCGAGGTATTGGTCCCCCGAGCCGATTTGCCGGCCTGGAGCAAATACCGGTTGCCCGAAGCGGAACACGCCGAAGAATTGCAGCGGGACATGGCGCCCTGCGGCATATCCGGGGATATGGTCCGGCAGTTGGCCCGGGATATATGCGAAATAAACGGTTTCTATCTACCATATCCGGAAGTAACCCCGGTGGACCCCGGCCACACCTTCCGTTTTGGCGATGATATCTACCAGGTCCTAGCTATTCCCGGTCATTCTGACGGGCACCTTATGTTTCTCGGTCAGCAGGGCAGATGGCTGTTCAGCGGCGACGCTTTTCTGGCGGAACACGTATCGCAGATCAGCGACTGGCCCTACTCAAACCTGGAGGACCCCTTAACGGAAAACCTCCGGGCACTAAGGCAAATCGTAAAACAGGATCCTGCGCTGGTGCTGCCCACGCATGGTCCCGGTTTTACCGGCGCCGGCAGCCGGCTGGAAGCAATAGAGGCCCAGCATAACCGCCGGATGACCAAGGTGCTGGAAAAGCTCACCGGGGCCATGACCCTTATCGAGGTATGCCAGGCGATTAATGTCAAGGCCCGAGTCCTGCAGGAGTTCCGGGTTTCCTGGGCCGATACCCGGGCTTACCTGGAATGCTTGTGGCGACAGGGTTTGATAGAAAAAGACCTAGACGAGATTATTCGCTACCGGCCCAAGAATAATGGGTAATATATAATGCTAATCACAGACTATATGAGGTAATGAAATGGTGGAAACCGGCGATTTTATCCATAAGCTTAAGGCGGATTGCCCCAAGTGCTTCGGCCTGTGCTGCGTGGCCCTATATTATTCAGCTTCCGAGGGGTTTCCGGAGAATAAGGAACCTGGTTATCCCTGCCGCCATCTGCAGGCGGACAGCCGCTGTGCGATTTACAGCGAGCTGGCCCCGCGAGGTCTCAAGGGCTGTATGGCCTTTGACTGCTTTGGTGCGGGACAGCAGGTATCCCAGATGAGTTTTTCCGGCCAGGATTGGCGCCAGGCGCCGGAGACGGCCCCGGACATGTTTGCGGTATTTCTGGTCATGCGGCGGTTACACGAACTCTTATGGTATCTGCAGGATGCCCTGGGTCAACCGGCCGCCGTCTCCCTCCGAGACGATCTGCAGGTCATGCTGCAGGAGATAGGGGCATTAACCGCTCTGTCTCCGGCAGTTCTGCTGCAGTTGGATGTGGCGGCAGAGCGGCAGCGGGTCGATCAACTGCTGCAGCGGACTAGTGAATTGGTGCGGGGAGAGTATTCCGGCGGCAAAAAAAGAAAGAAAACCGGGCGCGGCGCGCTGTTGGCGGGGGTGGATCTCAGGAAAAAAGACATGCGCGGGGCAAATTTGCGCGGAGCCTGTCTGATTGCCGCTGACCTGCGGGAAGTCGATCTGAGCTGCGCTGATCTCATCGGGGCTGATTTTCGGGACACCGATATCCGGAGCGCCGATTTGTCCCATACTCTTTTCCTAACCCAGGCGCAGGTCAATACCGCCCGGGGAGATCATACCACCCGGTTGCCGTCCTGCTTAGAGTATCCGCGTGTTTGGTCTGATTAAGCGAAATGAAGAAGGAATACCTGGAGAAGGAGTTTTGCTATGAGCGAGATCATTGAAGGCGTCCGTGCCGAACTGAAAGCCAATGCCGATGAGACCAAGAAGAGCGGCGCCGAGAAGTACTTTAAGGAAGATATCTGTGTCTACGGGGTAAACACTGCCCTGGTTACCATTATCGGCAAAAAACATTATCAATTAATCAAAGCCAAGAGCAAGGCCGAGGTTTTCGCGCTCTGTGAGGAACTGTGGCAGTCAGGGTACATGGAAGAGGCCTTTATCGCCTGCAACTGGTCCTATTACCGGAATAAAGAATACCAACCCGGGGATTTTCGAATTTTCGAGGGTTGGGTGGAGCGCTATGTAAGCAATTGGGCTACCTGTGATACCCTGTGCAATCATACGGTGGGTGACTTCCTGCAGATGTACCCCGAATACCTGCCGGAACTGAAGAAATGGGCCGTATCCGACAACCGGTGGATGCGCCGCGCGGCCGCAGTGTCGCTTATCATTCCGGCCAAGCACGGCAAGTACCTGAAAGAGATACTGGAACTGGCTGATATCCTGCTCCTGGACCAGGACGATCTGGTGCGCAAGGGTTACGGCTGGATGCTTAAAGAAGCCAGCAAGCCCTATCAGACTGAGATCTTTGAATATGTTATGAGAAACAAGACGACCATGCCGCGCACCGCACTGCGCTATGCTATCGAAAAGCTGCCGCCGGAATTGAAGGCGCGGGCTATGGAAAAATAGATAGGGGGCGGGCAGAACCTGCCTGCCCCCAGCATTCTCATCACAGTGATTCTATGTTCGGTTGTACATGTTCTTGGCGCTGCCAGGCCATCTTTCCGTCATCCAGCAAGGAGTATATAGCGGGAACTACCACCAGGGTCAGCAGGGTGGAGGTGACCAGGCCGCCGATGATGGCATGGGCCATAGGGGCTCTGAGTTCCGCGCCGGTTCCCCAGGCCAGAGCCGGGGGCACCATACCGAAGATCATGGCGATGGAGGTCATCAAAATAGGGCGCAGCCGAATGAAACCAGCTTGCTTGATCGCCTCGTCGCGTTCCACTCCGCGTTCCCGGGCCTGTTTGATAAAATCGACCAGCAGAATGGCGTTTTTGGTCACCAGTCCGGTAAGCATAATGATGCCGATAGCCGACAGCACACTGAGATCGCTGCCCAGGATCAGCAGCCCGAACACGGCGCCTACCCCGGCCAGCGGCAGGGAGAGCATGATGCAGAAGGGGTCCAGATAGCTCTCGAACTGGGCGGCCAGGATAAAGAAGATCAATAAAACGGCGGTTATCAGGGCCAAAATAATGTTGGTAAAGGTATCGGCCATGCGCTCTGCGTCACCGCCAGCAAAGAGACTATATCCAGCCGGCAGGTCCACCTCTTTTGCAAAACGCTCCTCGAATTGTTTATTGAAATCCCCCAGGGATAAACCATATAGATTTCCGGAGAGTTGGATCTCTTTGGAGCGATCGAAACGGGTGGCCTCGCTGGGCGCGGTGATAAACTCAGTGCTGGTGACCTGGCCCAGGGATATCAGGGAAGTCGCATCCCGGGGACTAAGCATATAGATGTTATCCAGATCACCCAGGTTCTTGCGTTGACCCTCGGCCAGGCGGACCCGCACATTGACACGATCATCCCCGTCCGCATACTGACCGACGACCGCCCCGGTAAACAGGGTATTCAGAGTATAAGCGACCTGTTCGGTACTGATACCGAGATCGGCTGCCTTATCATTAGCGATCTGGACCCGGGCTTCCGGCTTCCCGGCCTTGTAGCTGCTGGTAACGTCGACCACTCCGGGGATATCCTCCATGATGCGCTGGGTTTTTTCCGCATATTTCCGCAGCGTATCCATATCATCACCCAGCAGGCTATAGACAAAGATCTTTTCTTCCAGGCCGGCAAAGTTTTTGATATAGACGGTTACCCGCACCCCGGGAAGCCCGGCGAGACGTGAGCGCAGATCGTCGGCGATCTGGTCCAGCGAACGGTCCCGTGTCTGCTTGCTGCCGGTCTTGATGAAAATGTAGGACTGCTCGGCGGTGGTTGTCGAGTAGAGCGAATTTACCTCCGGGCAGGAGCGGACGATCTTTTCCATATTCGCGGTAACCTGCTCAGCTGCCGGCAGACTCAACCCGGAGTCCAGCTCTGCTACGACACTTAATTCGCCCAGGTCGGGGTTAGCCAGGAAGTTAGAAGGCAGCATCGGCAAAACCGCCAGGCTGAGCATAAAAAGCCCAACTGCTATACCGACCGTTTTCCAGCGATGAGCCAGCACCAGGTCCAGCAGCCGGACGTAACGCTCCGCCAGTTGCTCGAACTGTCGGTTGACCCAGCTGACCAAGCTGCCGACCGGCCCGCGCAGCGGTTTTTCCTTGGCGGAGAGAAACCTTGCCGACAGCAGGGGAACCAGGGTGAAGGAAACCAACAACGAGACCAGTACACTGAACACCACGCTCAGACCAAATTGCTTGAAGAATTCCCCCACCTCGCCGGTCATCATGCCCACCGGGAAGAAAACCGCCACCAGGGTCAGCGTGGTAGCCAGTACCGCCGGGCCGATCTCTTTGGTGCCTTCCCGCGCAGCTTCCAGAGGGGTTTTACCCATGCCCAGGTGGCGGACGATGTTTTCGATCACCACTATGGCGTCATCGATAAGCAACCCCACCGACAGAGAGAGGGCCATCAGGGTCATGGTATTGAGGGTAAAGCCCATTATCCGCAGGGCGAAAAAGGTTGAGATAATCGAAGTAGGGAGCGCCACGGCGCTGATCAGGGTGCTGCGCCAGTCTTTAAGGAAAAGAAAAACTGTCAATACCGCCAGCAGGGCCCCCTCCAGGATGGTCTTTACCACATCGTTGGTGGAATTCCGTGTGTTCACCGAATTATCCCGCACCACGGTCAGCTCAACTCCGCGGGGCAGGTCTTTTTTCAGCTCATCGATCCGCTGGTTGAGCTGATCGGCTACCTTTACCGTATTGCTGCCGGACTGTTTGACGATATCCAGTCCGATGGCTGGCTGGCCCTGATAGCGGACCACACTGTTCCGCTCCTTGATTCCGTCGATGACCGCGGCAATATCACGCACGCGGAGGGTGACTCCGCCGCGCACACCCACCGGTAGTTCATAAAACTGGTTTATATCCCGCATCTCACCGGAGGTTCTTAGGGTAGTCGACTGCCGGCCTTGGGTAAGATTGCCGATGGGTGCCTCCAGGTTATGTTTTTTCAGGCTTTCCACGATCTCCGGAGCGGTCAGGCCATAGGCCGCCAGCTGATTTTTATCCAGGGCGATCTGGATCTCGCGATTTTCGGCTCCGTTTACCGTGATGGCCCCGATTCCATCTACGGTTTGCAGGCGCTTCTTGACCAGGTCATTTACCACCGAGGTCAGTTCCCGTACCGATTGCTTATCCCCCGTTACCACCAGGGACATGATCGGAGTGGTCAGCGGGTCCCACAAAGAAATAACCGGTTCTTCAATATCTATCGGCAGATCACCGCGGATGGCGCCTACCTTATCCCGGACCTCCTGGGCGGCCGTTGCTGCCGGGGTATCGAAGGTAAACTCGGCCATTACAGTGACCAGGCCTTCCTGTACCCGGGTGTAGATATGCTTGACCCCGGCTATCTGGCCCACGGCGTCTTCCATGGGCTGGGCTACTTTGGACTCCAGCTGTTCAGGTGAGGCGCCCGGTTCGATAATCGTAACGGTAACGAAGGAATATTCGATTTCCGGCCAATCATTGATACCCAGGGTCAAATAGCTGATAAAACCAAGGGTCACCAGCGCCAGGATCATTACGGTTGCCAGCACCGGTCTTTTTAAACTGATATCACTGAGAAAAATATCACTCACCCCGCTTCTGTGAAAGAACCCGGACCACATCTCCGTCTTTCAGCTTGTTGATGTTGGATACCGTGATATGCTGACCGGTTTTCAAACCGGCGGTGATCTCTACCAGAGACCCGATCACTTCGCCGATCTTTACCTCCCGGCGGAGTACCTTGCCATCTTCACACAGGTAGACATAGTAGAGCCCTTCCTGACTGATCAGGGCATTTTGCGGAACCGCCAGCACCCGCTGCCGGGTGTCACCGGTGAGTTTGGCCCGGGCATACATTCCCGGTTTAAGTGATTGCCCGGGGTTGGTGACCAGGATCTTTACCTCGAATACCCGGGCGGCTGGATTGGCCACGGGATTTATAGTATCCACTTTTCCGGTAAAGGTATGGGGGAAGCCTTCCACCGTTATTTCGGCGGGGGTTCCGAGCTTGATCAGCCGGCCCAGCTGCTTCTGATCGGTGTTTACCACGACATACACCGAAGAAATATCCTCCAGAGCCAGCAGCGCCACCCCGGGAGCAACCATCTGCCCTAAGGCTATGTTCCGGTTGGCCACTACCCCGGAAATGGGTGCAGTAATTGCGGTATCCTGCAAACTGGTCAGGGCAATGGCTACCTCAGCGCTGGCCATCTCGAAATCCCCCTGGGCGATCTTTAGAGCGGTCTCCGCATCCTCCAACTCCTTTTGCGATAGGGCATCGCTGGCTAGCAGGAGTTTGGCCCGGTCATAATTGGCACGGGCCGACGCCAGTGCGGCCTCAGCCTTTTTCAAGGTTCCGCGGCTGGCCTGTAAAGCGTTTTGATAGTCGACGGTCTCCAATTGGAGCAGAAGGGCTCCGGCAGGGACGCTATCCCCGTTTTTAACCGGGATGTCAACGATTTTCCCGGATACCATGCTGGAGATGATCGACTCTTCCCGGGCCTGAACACTGCCGGAAAAATCCCGGGTCATTGCTTTTTCGATCGCATGGACCGGCTGAGTGATCACGGTTGGGACCGGTTTGGTACTTTTACCCGGGGCTTCGGTTAAAATCGCCGCCCCTTTCCAAAGCCCCCAGCCGATGATTACTGCCAATAAAACCAACCACCACTTCCCTTTGTGCATTGAGAACCCCCCCAATTTTTCATATGGACCAACTGAAATATTCAATGACTAAAGCGAGTAAAAACTTATTTTTAGGTAATAAAAAAGGACTTCATCATCAAAATGGTGAAGTCCCGCGGGGTACAAACCCGCTGCCACTGGGCCCGGCTATTCAGCCTGACTCATATATCACTTATGACTGGGGTAATTGGAAGCCGGCTGGATCAATGCTCTCCACGATCTTACCCAGCAAGTCCATCAACTGTTTTACCTCGTCCGGGGACAAGGGCTTGGTCAGTTCCCGGGCCAGGCTGCGGTGGATCTCATCATGGGCGGAGATGATCTTCTGCCCCTTCCTGGTTACTTTTAGAAAAAAGATCCGTTTGTCTTCCATCGACTGGACCTTGTCGACCCAACCATCCGCTACCAGGGTGTTTACCGTATTGGTCACTGTTGGTTTAGCCAGGTTCAAGGTCTTGGCCAGTTCACTTACTGTAGGATTTTCCAACTCGGCCAAGGCATTCAGACAGATAAACTGGTTCATGGTGAGATTGCTGAGTAAGCCGGTGGAAAATGCGCCATAATTCAAATCAGCGATCAACTGGGTCAAGACTGCGACCATTTTTACCAGGCGTTCTTCATAATCCATAGTGCACGTCCAATATAGTTAGTTTTGCAAAACTAACTATATTATCGGCGGTGGTTTATACCTTGTCAAGCCATTTTTTGTATGTCGATCTTAGCTGAACAAAACAATAAACAACAGGCAAATAACTACTTGACAATATATAACAAAGTATTACAATAAAACGAAAAACATACCGACCGGTAGGTATGTGGAGGAGGGGAAAATGCAAAACTTAAGCACCAAGGAAAAGATCTTGCTGACGGCGTTAAAGGCCTTTTTACGGGCAGGATACCGCGACGTATCTATTAACGAGATAGTGCAGGAATTGGGCATAACCAAGGGGGCCTTCTACCATTATTTCGCGAGCAAGGACGACCTCCTTGCCCAGATCATTGAGACCTATTGCTTTAGTTTCCTGCATGAATTTGCGGATATCATATCAGCCCCGCAAACCGGGATAAAGGAAAAGCTGGAACAGGCCGCCAACCTGCTGCTTAGCAAGCTGGATTTTAATAAAAACGAGGGAATCGAATACGGATCCTTTCTGCTGCTGATGTACGACTCTATGAAGCGGGTCGCCGCATTGAAGGAACGCGTCAAGATATTGTACGCCAATATTTACGGTCTGGTTCTGGCCAACTTCCGGCAAGCGCAGCAGCAGAGGATCATAAAAGCAGATTTGGACCCTGAGGCCCTGGCCCTGAATCTGATCACGATGATCGAAGGCATATTCTTTATGTCGGAAATATTTGACACCGACCTGCTGAAAGGCCAGGCCCAGGCCATGGTCAACAACCTCTGGGTACAGATGGCGGTGTAGGCCGCAGAAGGCTTAGCGACAGGCTTTGTAAAGGAAGGAGAGATGGAGTATGTTGGAGGGTGCGAAAAAGGTAGTAGGCGATAAATTTGTCGGGCAGCTCAGTAATTATCTGAGCAAGAACCCGGAAAACAACATAGAAAAGGCCACCAATATGCTGTATAAACTGGCCATAACCGATGAACACAAAAAGCAAATAAAAGCGGCGCAAAGAATTCTGGTGGAGCCGAGAAGCAACTGGCGCGAGCTCTACCTGCGCAGCATTAGCGAAACCGACCCCGGGGTGCGGGACCGGCTACTGGTGAATTTCCTGGTGCATTCCGCCCTGCTGGGGCTGCCGCAGCAACGCGAATTGGAAGCCAAGCTGGGGCATGGGGTGCCCTGGGCCATATTGATCGACCCCACCGACCGCTGCAACCTGCGCTGCAAAGGCTGCTGGGCCGGGGAATACACCCATAAGAACGATCTCGATTACGCATTGTTGGACCGGATCATCAGTGAAGGGGAGGAGTTGCACATCCATTTCTATGTGCTGTCCGGCGGGGAGCCCCTGGTCCGCAAGGATGATATAGTAAAACTGGCCAAAAAACACCGGGATTCGGTTTTTCATATCTTCACCAACGGCACCCTGATCGATGATAAATTCGCCCGGCAATGTGTGGAGGCCGGCAACATAACCTTTGCCATCAGTGTGGACGGCTTCGAGGAATCGACGGATGCCCGCCGCGGAGCCGGAGTTTATCAGAAGCTCATGCATTCCGTGGATATACTGCGGGAGCACGGCTTGTTTTATGGTTTCTCCACCACCTACCACCGCCATAACGTAGAAGAGGTTTGCTCGGACGATTATATCGACATGCTGATCGACAAGGGCTTCCGCTTTGGCTGGTATTTCACCTATATGCCGGTGGGCGCCGACTCGGACCTGGACTTCATGGCCACCCCGGCCCAACGGGCCTACGCCTACCAGCGCATTCATGAATTCAGGCAGCGTAAACCTGTATTTGTGGCGGACTTCTGGAATGACGGCGAGGCCACCGATGGATGTATCGCCGGAGGGCGGCGTTATTTCCACATCAATGCCGCCGGCGAGGTAGAGCCCTGCGCCTTTATTCATTACGCCAACGGCAATATCCACGACATGAGCGTAAGGGAAGCGCTCAAAACGCCCCTATTCAGGGCCTATCAGCAGAGGTATCCCTTCAATGACAATATGCTGCGGCCCTGTCCTTTTGTTGATAATCCTCAGGTGCTGGCCGACTGTGTCAAGGAGAGCTGTGCCCATTGCACCCAGCAGGATCATATGGACGTCAACGTGATGGCGGAAAAGTTGGAGCCCTATGCCCGGGAATGGGGAGAAACCGCGGAGGCCTTGAAGCAAGGTGTTCGAATCGAGCAACTGGTCAGCTAAGCGGGAGCAGGAGGTCCAGGGGGACCGTCCCTAAGCCCGGTCCCCTGGTTGATATATCAGTTCACTTTATTCTTAAAGGCGCAGTTCGCACTGGCCCAGCAGTCTTTACATTTCTGCTTGGGCACTGCCAGAGGTTTCTCTTTGAGCAGGGAGCGGGCCAGGGTCAGGGCCTTTTTCACTTGCTGATCAGGGCCTTCCACTGCCAACATCACCGAGCCCTCCGAACCGCCAACCCCGCCGGCGGCGACTACTGTTGCCTCGATCCCGAAGAGGGTTTGCAGGGCGTCGATTTCGGTATATATTCTTCCCAGACCGGCGGGCAGGATGGCCAGGCCGCAGCGCTGGCCCAGGCTGCGATCCACCCGGAATATACCCATTACCCGGGCGGCTGCGGCGCAGGACGGGATCAACTTCTCATGGCCCACCGGAACAATCAGATGGCAGCCTCGGGCGGCCAGTACCCCATAAGATCCGCCCACCGTGCCGCCCATAGGATTGGCAACCAACACGCCGGCATTGCCGCCGGGGTCAAAGGCATTGGCCCCTTTGATAAAAAGGTCATCACGCTCCAATCCGGTGACAAATTCCTCCCAGGGAGTATCAACTATCTGTCCCTGCTCCAGACACATATTGACCATGCGGGTTTCCGGCTCAGTGACACAGGGCAGTCCGCCGCTGATGATACCGGCCGCGAAGCGGGGTTTTTCCTCCGCGGTCACCAGGCCCAGTTCTTCGACTATATAGGAGTTGGTGGTACCCACGCCGATAATCATCTTGCCGTGCCGCAGGGCTTGCTTGAAGACCGGCTCATTAATCAGACCGCGGGCGATCAGGCGCTTGGCTCCCGCCGGGGATAAGGAGAAAGTAGCAATCATCAGTCCAACCTCCTCATAGTGATCAAGTATTGCGAAAGCATAATTAGAATAACTGCCTTATTCTAACATGAAAGAAAGGTCTGGCGGAGTTTGGTGTATGATTATTTTTCGAAAAGACGACAATCTATTGCCAGGATAAAACAGGAATGCGGTAGAAAGGTGTCGAACTGCTTAAGAAAAAAGCGTAATGCGTAGATTATTAGGGGGAAGATTTATGGCTGATTTTAAAGACAAGTATAAAAGTAAGTTGGTTACGGCGGAAGAGGCCGTCAAGGTAGTCAAATCCCATGACATGGTGCAGTACAACTCTTATAACGGAGTTCCCCCCAACCTGGATCGGGCATTGGCTGCCCGACGCGATGAATTGCAGGGGGTGGTAATAAATACCAGTATAGCGATGTTTCCGCTCTATACGATAAAATCGGATCCCAGCCAGGAGCATTTTATCTATGACAGCTGGCACGCTTCCGCGCCCGACCGCAAGCTGGCCGAGGCCGGCAACTTCTTTTATGTCCCCTTTCTTTATTATGAGATGCCCCTCTTCTTTGAAAGGGAAAGTATCATGGATGTGGCGATGTTGCAAGTCGCTCCCATGGATGAACAGGGATATTTCAACCTGGGTCCCAGTGTGGGTCATGCCAAGAATGTCCTGGATGTCACGCCTACCGTTATCGTTGAGGTCAACCAGCGTATGCCGGTGGTATGCGGGGAAAGCGGGCACCAGGTCCATATCGACGAGGTTGATCTGGTGGTGGAAGGAGATAATCAGCCGCTGTTTGAAATACCTGTCAAGGAGGCCCGCGAAGTAGACCGCCAGGTCGCTGCATTGGCCATGGAACAGATCGAGGATGGAGCGTGCCTGCAGTTGGGCATTGGCGCCATGCCCAATGCGGTAGGCCAAATGATTGCGGATTCCGATCTCAAGGATCTGGGCGTACATACCGAGATGATGGTCGATGCCTATGTAAAAATGGCTGAAGCTGGCCGGGTCACGGGCAAGCGCAAGGTGACCGATCCCGGGAAAATGGTTTTTACCTTTGCCCTCGGGTCGCAGGCCCTCTACGAGTATATAGACCGTAATCCCCTATGTATATCCCGTCCGGTGATTGAGACTAACCGCCCTGACCGTATCGCGCTGAATCCAAAAGTGGTCGCTATCAACAACGCCATTGAGATCGACCTGTTCTCCCAGATCAATTCAGAGTCCTCCGGGACCAGGCATATCTCCGGTACCGGCGGCCAGGTAGATTTTATGCTGGGAGCTTATATGTCGCAAGGGGGTAAAGGCATTATCTGTATGAGTTCCACCTTTACGGACAAACAGGGTAACCTGGTGTCGCGTATCCGGCCGACCCTGCCGCCAGGCACCATAGTTACCGTGCCTCGCACCATTGCCCACTGGGTGATTACCGAATATGGCGCGGTGAGCCTCAAGGGACGCTCCACCTGGCAGCGGGCTGAGGCTTTGGTCAGCATCGCCCATCCCAAGTTCAGCGACGACCTGATAAAAGAAGCCCAACAGATGGGCATCTGGCGGCGGACCAACCGGCTCGCTTAGACACAAATGTTTACTGGTGTAGAATTTTGCAATAATTTTGCATTCTCATACTAAAATCATAATTAATAAAGAGGCGGAGGTTTTAAGATGAAAAAGACAGGCTCCCTATTGATTCTGGCCGCCTTGACGCTGGCCGCGCTGGGGCTGTTCTGTACGGGCTGTGACAAAGGCCTGGATCAGAATAAAAGTACGGTCCAGAATAAAGGTTTGGTCCAGGAAAAAAGCGTTCAGAAGTCACCGTCTGCCCCGGTTCCCGAGTCCCAGGGTGTTTTCACCTTAAAATCAGAGGCCTTCGCCGATAATGGAGAAATACCGTCTGCCTATGCCAATAAAGGGGTAAGCGGCGGAAATAATGTAAGTATACCGCTTAGTTGGAGCAACGTTCCCGCCGGTACCAAATCATTCGCCATTCTCATATATGATCTTCATCCGATAGCCAACAACTGGGTTCATTGGGCGGTAATCAATATTCCAGCCAACACAACGGCTGTGGAAAAAGGGGCCTCGCTGACGGCCAAGATGCCCAAGGGGTGTACGGAATTAAATAATACCTTTGGCACCAAGGGCTACGGCGGGCCACAGCCCCCCGCCGGGTCAGGCAACCATCAATATCGAATAATCATTTATGCCTTAAACACGGAACAGGTAACCATATCCGATACACCCACGCTTGCTTCCTTTAATCAGGCCATACAGGGCAATACATTGGGGCAGGCCCAGTTTACCGGACTTTTTGGCATATAACTTTAACGGGGTTGGAATAAAATGAAACGGGGTGTGTTCATGAGTAAGGAAAAGGCAGGCTGGCCGGCAGTGTTACTGGCATTGTTGATGTTGTTTTGTCTACTGCCGCAGCCGGTAGTTGCAGCAGACAAAATCAAGGTTGTGCTAAATGGAAAGGAGCTAAGCTTTTCGCAGGATCCCATAATTCAAAATGGGTCAGTAATGGTGCCGTTCCGAAAGATCCTGGAGGAACTGGGGGCAACCGTACAGTATGATGCCAATAGCCGCCAGATCGAAGCCATAGGTCAGGATAAGGGGATAAACATTCTGTTCGTACCCGGCAATCCCCATGCCACTGTTACCCGGGCCGGGGGGCAAGAGCAAACCGTCGCCATGAGTCAAGCGGCAGTAGTATTAAACAGTTCCACCCTGGTACCGATCAGGTTTATCAGCGAAACCTTGGGTAACGCGGTTGCCTGGGATCCGGTAACCAGGACGGTTACTATCAGCGGGCAGAGTACCTCAGCGGGTACCGCTCCCAGCCAGGTTGTGGTGCCCCAGGGCGTTTTCACCTTAAAATCAGAGGCCTTTGCCAATAACGGCAAAATACCGGCTGCCTATGCCAATACCGGGGTTAAAGGCGGAAGTAATGTCAGTATACCGCTCAGTTGGAGCAATGTTCCCGCCGGCACTAAATCATTCGCGGTACTTATGTATGATCTCCATCCTATTGCAGGCAACTGGGTTCATTGGGCAGTAATCAATATTCCGGCCAATACAGCGGCTGTAGAAAAAGGGGCCTCGCTGACGGTCAAGATGCCCAAGGGGTGTACGGAATTAAATAATACCTTTGGCACCAAGGGCTACGGCGGGCCTCAGCCCCCCGCTAGATCCGGCAATCATCAGTATAAGGTCATTATCTACGCATTGAGTACGGAGAGCATTGATGTCTCAGCTAGTCCCACGGTAGATACCTTTAACCAGGCCATACAGGGCAAAATTCTGGGCCAGACTGAAACAAATGGATTTTACGGTATATAAAATGCATTACAAGTGTCGATTTAGCGTAGCAAGAATCGGTACCTAAATGATCACCAAGACAACAGGTATGAAACGCCGCCGGTCTGCCGGTAGGTAAACCAGGGTGATACCATGGTAAAGGGAACAGAGAAGGCAAATAAGAAAGGGCACTTCAGCCCATTACTGTTGTGTGCCCTTTTCTGTTGCATGGGTATAGCCCGCTAAGCAGAGGCGAGAGGATAAGAGAACCAAGAAAAGAAGGGAAGGGAGGTATTTTTAGTGGATTCCCAGATACCGGAAGAACATGAGGTCGACTCTATGAACGAAAACCCGGCTCCGCAGCCGTCGCTCCAGCCGCCCTTTTATAAAAGCAAAGGGTTTTGGAAGGCGGCTATACCCGGCGTTATAGTGCTGTTCTGCATAATAAAGGGCTATTGGGATTTCCTGGTCGTGATTTCGATGTTTGCCATTATCGGTTCGGCGCTGGGGGCGGTAGCCTTGGCTTTTGGGAGGAATAGCAAGTGGAAATACTCCCTGGGGATTCTTGTTATATCGTTGGCGGTGTTTATTGCTGGCATCAACTTTAATTCCGACGATGCAAAAGTTGCTTCAGACTCCCAAAATGCCCAGCCGGTCAGCGGCACTCAGGAAAAACAGCCAACGGCAAAACCTATTATACCGGCAGAGGTAAAAACCAGTGATTTGCTGCCCGATAACGTGGAGGGCTATACTGTTGTCCAACGGCAGACCGACAGCGCCAGTCCCAAAAAATATAAGGGGGCCAGGGAAGAATCATATCTGGTTTTACAGCCTACTACGGACAATCCCCATTTTCATTCCATTGCTTCTGCCGAGTTATACGTAGCGAAATTTGAGTCGAATTCGTTCAGTACAGATGGTGATGAGATAAGCCGGGGATACGAGACTACTAAATCTAAAGATAAGGTTGATCCTGCCGCCGCTAAAAAAGCGGGAACTCCAGAGAAGCTGACCAGCAGTTCCTGTTATGTACGACAGGCCGTGGGCAATTATATGTTCGATGCGACGATTTCCATGAAACCCGATATCGATGCGGCCGGCATATATCAACAGTCCACCGTATACGCGCCATTTCTGACTGCGTATCTGGAAAAGGTCATAAAGGTCAGTCCGTCTTATGCCAAGGCATATAAGTTTCTGGCGGGGGCCTATTATGAACTGGGCAAAAACCAGCAGGCCTTTGATATTGCCGAGCGGGGTATTCAGTTGAGCCCGAAGACGGCGCAGATGTACAATGTGCGGGGCCTGGCCCGGGAAGCGCTTGAGGGCCCCCAGGCTGCCATTGAAGACTATAATCAGGCAATAGCGCTGGAACAGAATGCGGCGTTCTATTGTAACCGTGGAGTAGCCTATGTTCAAAGTAAGCAATATGAAAAGGCCCTGCATGATTTGAATAAATCAGTTGAACTCGATGCAAAAGGCAAACAGGCTTATTATTGGCGGGCTATAGTATACCGGGAAATGGGAAAAAAAGAGGACGCTATAGCTGATAGCAAACAAGCACTAAAAATAGATCGTAAGTATCAACCGGCGCGAGACTTATTGGCAGAGCTGCAGGAATAATCTATAAAGCATGCCGAGTGGAGAACCAGGGTTTGCCAGGCTACAACAAAAGGGGGAGAAATTTATGGGTTTTATATCCAATATTTTTGGTAAAAAGGCGCCGGAAAAATCATCTATATCGGCAACTGGCCAACAAGCCGGATCATCAAAACCAGTGGTTGGCCAAACAGGCAAGATGAGGCAGTCCTCTTCTGATGTAGTTCAAGTTATAGGCATTTTAATTCTGACCCGCATACAACTGGATAATGGAGAATCGCTAGTGCAACATATCATAGCTCAACAGCGTTCTAATGGATATTCAATAGCAGCCGATACTGAGGTTGTAATAAAAACAGCAGGAAACTCTTGGGGAGACACGGAATATCCCTATGCCACAATTGCCAACAACTTTTCGAACCATGGCAATAATTTCGAGGAGAGAGTTTTAGAGTTTTCTTTTCAAGCGTCAGATGGCAATGATGGCAAATATTATATAATATTCAATCACAAACCATCGACAAGCACACCTCCGGTTGGCTCTGCTGTGTCATCATCAAATGTTGTGAACATAAGACAACTGATAGAAAACAGAGACGCCGATAACCTCGTGGTCCTGTTAGAGAATGGTGATGGGGAGATCAGAGAGCAGGCATGGAAAGGACTAATCGAACTGGGCGACTCTGCGGTAGACGCGCTCGGCAAAGGACTGAAACATCCAAATTGGGAGGTGCGTTGGAGATCCGCGGCTATTCTTGGCAGCCTCAAGGAGGTCAGGGCTGTGCAGCCGCTGATTGCTGCGTTAAAAGACAACAATCGGGAAGTTCGTACATACGCAGCAGAAGCACTGGGAAAAATCGGTGATGAAAGAGCGGTAGAGCCGCTTACTGCCGCATTGAATGATGAAGGTCAATATGTTCGAAAAATGGCAGAAATATCACTGGAACAAATTAGTAGGGCTGTAGCGCGGCAAGAGAAGAACATAGATGCCGATACTTCAGGCGGAGAGCAAGTTCCTACTGGCCAATATTTATCGCTTGCTGAAATCGAGAAACGGGTTCAGCCAAAAGAATTTTTTAAGATAGAAGATATGTTTCCCAGAGGAATGCCGCTGACTTTTGAGGCAGTGAAACAGCTTCGCGAAAATAATTGGGATGCTACCACTTTGCTGTTTAAATCGTTAAGTCAAAAGCAATTGCAGTCGTTTATGTTTTACACGGTAAAACAAAGTGTTCCGTACCTGGCACGTTGTCTAAAAACGATTGATAGCGGGAATATTGCCCAAGCCATTAGTACTCTTTCGTTAGAGACACTGGAGGATTGGAGCAATGCTAAGTCGATTTTTGCCGATGCAGCAAACGAAGTAGCTGCCAAATCACAGTTTTATGCAAGTCAGAAGGATTGGGATAAACGAAATGATATGGATCAGTGGCAAAGGTATGTCAACGAAATAGTTGATAACATGGAAAAGGGCAATGCTCCCGATGCTCAAATTTCTGATTGTTTGATAAAAGCAGATAGGATAAAAAGTGCACTTATTTCTATGGTTTATAAGCTTGATGGTCAGGATGGATATGTTTTAGTTTGGGATAGTCTTATCAAAAAGATAATTAGTGATTTAAACCCGGATGCTGCTGCTGTTTAATGGGCTGCGGATTAAATCATGATTGCATAATCCACAAAACGGAAGGGATACAAGAAAAGCAGATTAAAAAAGTTTTCATATAATCTGTATCTGGCTATAGTTGTTTAAGGCAGGGCGATGCTCATGCCGGTCAATAGATACAGGGTGATACCATGGTAAAGGGAGCAGAAAAAAACAAAGTACATAAGAAGGGGCGCAAAGGCCTATTGTTGATGTGCGCCCTTTTTTGTCTGGGGATAACCCTGTATGTATTCTATCCTGTCTTGGTGCCCTCCAGCATCCCCACCCTGCAGACGGTCAACACGATAGATCTTGCTGAGTGGCCCAAGGAACACCCGGCCTATCCCTTTGTCAATTACCTGGCCCAGCAGCAAGTGCTGAGAATCCAGCCCGGAAAACACTTTAACCCGGACGAAGCCATCACCCGCGCCGAACTGGCTTTGCTGTTGGCCAATGCACGGGAACTCCGGGAGCAGCCGTCCCTATTCCCCCGCTTCAAGGATGTAGGTCGTGACAACCCGGCCCGGGGAGCGATAGAAGCCGTGGCCAGATCCGGGTTAATGACCGGATATCCCAACCGCACCTTTCGACCGGAAGCAGCAGTTAGCCGCGCCGAACTGGCTCAACTGGACTTTGCCCTCAGCGACAGCAAGCTGGTTCCGGTTAAACTGCCGCCCGGGGTAAGGGATGTTCCAGCCAACCATCCCCGGCGGGACTATATAGCCGGCGCCCTGGATGCAGAGATCATGACCCTGGCCGCGCCCGGCTGCTTCCAACCGGAGGTAGCCGCCACCCGCGCCGAAGCAGTACGGGCGGTGGCCGTCATGATAACCATCAGTCCCGAAAAGCGAGAGGTACCCCTGAACGCAAGGCTGGTACCCATCAAAGGCCAAACCACCGTAAAGACCGCTGGTGAAAAAGCGGTAATAATAAAGGAGAACACCACGGTAACCAGTAAAACCACCATAAAAGTCGCTCCCAACAGTGAAGCCGAACTGCGTTTTCCTGACGGTTCCGGCTTCAAGCTGACCGCCAATAGCCAACTAACTATAAAAGCCGCCCGGGGCCGGGCTACCATCCGACGGGACGGCAGCCCCGGCACCGCCATTGAATACTTGGAACTCGCCTTGCCCCAGGGTAAGAGCTTCGGGGCTTTGGCCAGCACCAACCGCTATCCCCGCGGCACAACAACTGATAACCAGAGCGAAAAAGAAAGACTGAGCAGCAATGATAACTCTGCCCGGACGGTATCCCAGGGAAGCAGAGCAATAAATAACACTCAGACAACCAGGAAAAAAGCACAGAGCAAGGACACCGGTAATGAAGTACCCTGGTGGCGCGAGGCGGAAAAGAAAAAGGTCAAGGTCAAGGTAGATATGCCCTGGGGCGTTTGCGCCATCAGAGGGACCTTCTGGCTGAACAGTGTGAGTGCGGATAACCAGACCACCAGCGTACTGATCGGCAAGACCGAATTTACCGGAGCTGGCATCAGTCAGGAGATCGCACCTGGCTGCAGCAGTGTCATCCCGGCCCGGGGCCAAGCCCCCGGCAAGCCCAATTCCTTCAGCGCCCAGGAAGTCAAGGAGTGGAAAGCGGCCCAGGCCTGGGTACTGGAAAGAGCCCGGGCCATCCGGGAGAACAGCCCGCTGGTGGACTCGGCCATGCTGGCCATCAAGCCACCCCCGGGGATCAGTGCTG
>Ga0074198_1000970_pt1 | contig 23006 bp, 24 predicted proteins | sample EPASupsiteSAE323_FD_64527 | JGI IMG/M metagenome (GOLD analysis project Ga0074198, IMG submission 64527) | Bioremediated contaminated groundwater from EPA Superfund site, New Mexico - Sample SAE3-23 | ecosystem: Environmental > Aquatic > Deep subsurface > Groundwater > Contaminated ...
GCATTAAAACCAAAACCATAAGTGGAATTATTAGTCCAAACTCCAGAAGTTGATTCTGAACAGACACCAGAGTCACATTTAGTATCGGGAATAGTAACATTATTGCCGATGGTTTTTAAAGGATGATTGGCAATAGCAAGAACATCGTAGCCATGGCCAGTAGGAGTGCTGATAGTTAAAGTGTTGGTAACAGTAGAACCGACATTGGGAACTAAAGTACCAAAATTCAAGTCTAAATCACTAATTTCGAAAGAAAAGGGAATAATTTTTTCATATAAATATTGAAAACCTGATTTAACAACATATCCAACAGAATCATATTGACCAGGAGCATTTTGACCAACAGTATCAGTAAGGGTGTAATTAGTAGAAGTCTTTTTTCCGGAAGTCATATTAAAGTTACCAAAATCAATATGGTAACTGGCAGAATCAAAAGTCTGAGCAAGAATATTCTTTTTGTTAATTAATAAAAAGAATAATAAATAAATAATAAATAACCACTTTTTATTTTTCATCTGATTCTTGATCGATTTTTTGAGTTAACTTTTCGGAAGAATTTAAAAGTGATTTAGCAGACTCTTTAATTTTATGGAGTTGATTTTTTTGAGTGGGACTAAGGGGTGCAGATAAAAGCTCAGAACTGGAATCGATAATTTGATAAAGACCGGTTTTTAATTTGAGAGAATGCCAAAGTAAAATATCGGTTTCATCGTCAGTAATAATTTCTTCATTTTTGTTTTTTTCAGAAACTTGACGGCCAATAAACCAGGCGAGTGGAGTAATGAGTAAGAGGGAAGAGAGGGTGATGACGGAAGTAAAGGAATTGAGCGATTGTGATAGGATTAGAACTAGAAAAAGGGAATAAGTTAAAGTGGAAGAGGAAGGATTTTGAAAGGCAATAATAAATAGAAAAAAATAAATGAGAAAGAAAAAAGGAGAATTAAGACCGTTGGTAGAGAAGATAATGATGTTAATAAGGAGAGCGACTAAATGGAGAGAAAAAGTTTTTTTAGTGGAATAGAGAATTAAAATGGCGACGGAAGTAACAGCAATTAATTGAGGGGCGAAATAAAGGTAATTGGAGATAGAAAAAAGGAAGGAAAAAATAGAAACCAAAAAGAATAAAATAATACTGATTAATTGAGGCATTATTAATAGTATCGGTTATTTTATAGAAAGTATCAAGTTTTTGGACAAGAAAAAGCCCCAGCGGTGTTTATTTATTACCGTTGAGGCTTAAAAATGGCTGTAGAATTTTACCCTAAGTTAAGATCTGATTCGAATCATAAGTCAAATCAATGGTGTATGGGAAAAATCGCCAAGGGGTAAAGGAACATGAAGTAATTGTACTATTATTGATAATGTTCATGAAATCCTGACAATCTAAAACGATCACTTCAAAAACTGGAGTAACAACAGAACTGTAATCACCAAACATTTTAATGTAAAGTTTGGGTTTACTAAGAAATTTTTTAACCATTTCAATTTTTTCTTGACGGGAATAGCTGGTTCCAATTATTTCTGAAAATACGAGTGGTTTGAGGTCGTCTAGATTGAGATAAGTGATAAAAACTTTTCCATTTTTCATAATTATTCCTCATTTCTTTATTACTTTAGTTGTTAATGTTCGCTTTTGAACAATTGGTGTATTTTAACATAACTTTTTTATTTTTTTTTAATAAAAAGTAGATATTGTCAATTAGTGGATTTGTTAAAAAAGATACAGAGTTTAAAAATAGTTGATGGATTATTGGTGTTGGGGTTTTTATTGGTAATTTTGGGAATTGGAATAAATTTTAAGGATCAATTTGTAGAGGAAGGAAAAACAGAAATAGTGTCGAACAGTATTAGTCAGACGGAGAAAAATGAGTCACAAGTTGATAGTGAAGTAACAATTGATATATCTGGAGAGGTAATAAAACCGGGAGTTTATAAATTAGAAAAAGGAGCAATATTAGATGATGCAATAATACTAGCGGGCGGATTAGGAGCGAAGGCTAATTTGAATTGGATAAATAGAAATTTGAATAGAGCGGAAGAGATTTATGATGGTCAAAAAATTTATATTCCAAACGTAGTGGAAGATGAAAAAGTAGTTTTGGGGGTGAGCACTACAAAAAATATAATTAAAATTAATACGGCAAGTTTGGAAGATTTGGATTTATTGAATGGGGTTGGTCCGTCGATTGCCCAAAGAATTATTGATTATCGGACTGAAATGGGTGGATTTAAAAGTATTGAAGAAATTAAATTGGTGCCGGGAATTGGGGACAAAATGTTTGAAAAAATAAAAAATGACATCCAATTATGATTTTTAAACCCTTATTACGAATTTTTTATGTCTGGTGAATGTGGTTGCCCACGTTCAAGGCCACAAAAAATTGTAATCTCGGATTTATATTCTTAATTTTATTATTGATTTTGATTTATAGGTTTATAGATAAGGATAGTTTGATTGAGGTGATTTTTAAAAGTTTGCCGCCGAGGGAGGCGGCGTTGATGGCGGGAATGGTATTTGGAGATCAAAATAATTTTGATAAAAATATGATTGCAAGTTTTAGAGATAGTGGGGTAATACATATTATGGTGGTGAGTGGGACTAATATTATTTTAGTTTTTAGGGGATTAGTAGAAAGATTGGCGAGTTGGATTGGTAGAAAAAAAGCGATTGTTTTTGGGTTTGGAATGATTTTGGTTTATATGAATTGGGTGGGGTTTAAAATACCAGCAGTGAGAGCTTTTTTATTAATAAGTTTATTTTATTGGGCTCAGTTGTTGGGGAGAAAATTTGATTTAGGACGGGTAATAATTTTAATAATTTTGATTATGGTTTTGGCTGATTACAGGGTGTTTTTTAGTGCCAGTTTTTATTTGAGTTTTGTGGCATTTATAGCGGTGGTAATTAATTTTAATAAGAAAAGAAAATGGTGGAGCGATTTATGGAATTCTTTTTGGGTGGGTTTATGGCTATTGCCAATATTAGTAATGCTATTTGGAAAAATGAGTTTAGTGGCACCAATAACCAATTTTTTAATTTTATTTTTAGTGGAGATAGTAACCATATTGGGAATTTTGGGAGGTGTTTTGGGATTAGTGATACCGGTTTTTGGAAAATTTATTTTGTGGCTAAGCTTTCCTTTATTGAAATACATACTACTAATAGTAGAGGGGTTAGGGAGTTTAAAATGGGCAAGTGTGGAAGTTAAATTTAATTGGTGGTGGATGGTGGGTTGGTATTTAATTTTAACTTATTGGTGGTCAAAGAAAAAAAATGAGGATTAGAATTATTTTATTTTTATCATTAATAATGTTGGTAATTTTATTTTGGTTGACGTTGCCATCGCAAAAGGTGAATGTAATATTTTGTGATGTGGGACAGGGAGATGCGACTTTAATCACTTATAAGAATTGGCAAATGTTAATTGATACGGGTCCGAATAATAAAAAGGTATTAATTTGTTTGGAAAAAAATGTACCATTTTGGGATAAAAAAATTGAAGTGATAATGATTACTCATGGGGATAATGATCACAGCGGAGGGTTAACAGATGTGTCTAAATTCTATCAAATTGAACAAATAATTGATTCAAAAAAAGTGAGTCAATTTGATTTAATTAAAAACAATTGGATAGAGTTTGAGGTGGTCAATCCAAAAGAAAAAGTAAAAGAAGGGGAAGATAATAATGAAAATTCGATTGCTGGTATTTTAAGATTTTGGAGTAATGATTTAAAAAGAGAATTGAAAATTTTTATGGCGGCGGATATTGATACAGCAACAGAAGAAAGATTAATATGGAGGAAAATCTTAAGAGAAGGAGTTGATATTTTAAAAATCAGCCATCATGGATCGAAAAATGGAACGAGTGAAGGATTGTTGGAAATATTGAAACCTTCAACAGTGGTGATTAGTGTGGGGACAAAAAATAGATTTGGTCATCCGACAAAAGAAATATTGGACAAACTAAAAGGAAAAGTAATTAAAAGAACTGATTTGGATGGAGAAATTTCTATTGTGGATTTGCAGTTTTAGAAACTTCGTCATAGACAACTTTTGAAACTTGTTTAATAAAATTGGCGGCCTGATCAAAATCATTAGCGCGGCTCATAACGCAAAGAAGGTAAGGTTTGTCTGGAAGATAAACAATACCACAATCATGAAGTTGTTTTTCGTGGCTGGGTAAAAATTGACGCTCGCCAAATTTGTGAGCGATAATAATATTTTCAGGGATGCCAGCGACTAGACCTTTGTAATATTGACTTTTACTTAAAAGATTTAAGGCTTTTTCAGACATATTTTGGTCTAAATAAGAGGCATTAAATAAAATACGGAAAAAGGAAGCATAGTCTTTAACGGTAATGATATTGCCGTTAGGATCTTGTTGAGCTTTGGAAATGTCAACATCAAGATCTTGATAGACTTTATAAATTTTCATATTATCAATATTGTCTAAAAGTAATTCATAAGCGGCATTGTCGGAATAAATAATCATGCGGCTAATGAGATCGTTAATAGTATATTCTTTATCAACTTCTAAAATTTGAGTGGGGGTAATGTTTTGTTGACTATAATCAAAATTTTTATTATTGATAATTTTTTTCTCTAAAACTGAAGCATCACTTTCGGCAGCTTTGAAATAAGCCATCATGACCGGAACTTTAATAAGACTGGCTGGAGAAAAATATTCGCTATCGTTAATACCAAACCAAGGACCGTTATTCAAATCGCGATAATAAATAGAAGCGAAGGTAATTTTATTATTATTAATTTCTTGATTAATAATAAATTCAATGGATTTTTTTAATGAAGTCAAGTTTGGATCTTGACTAATGGTAGAGTTGTCACATTCTAATAGGGGATTTATAAACTGATAGTTGAAATTTTTACGAATCTCTCTGGTTAATTGTGGTGTCGAAGTGAGAATATAAGGTGAAATAATAATACCTGAAATGAAACTAGCTAAAACGGCAGAAGAAATAATAATTACTTTTTTTGCTGATGTATACATTATATTACTATAATAGTAACATTAAAAAAATTTTTTTGTAGTAAAATAACCTATGGAAAATTTTAAGGAAATAGAAAATAAATGGAGGAAGTTTTGGGAGGAAAATGCAGAGTTATATAAGGCTGAAAATAAAAGTGATAAAAATAAAAAGTATATTCTCGTGGAATTTCCTTATCCAAGTGGTAGTGGGCTTCATGTAGGTCATGCTTTTAGTTTTACTGGGGGAGATGTTTATGCTCGATTTAAAAGAATGCAGGGAGAAAATGTTTTGTTCCCAATGGGTTGGGATGCTTTTGGATTGCCGACAGAAAATTATGCAATTAAGATGAAGAGAAAACCGCAAGATGTAACTAAAGAAAATACTGATATGTTTAGAAAACAAATGAAGGATTTAGCTTTTTCGTTTGATTGGAGTCGAGAAGTGAATACAACTGATCCGAGCTATTATAAATGGACTCAATGGATTTTTATTCAACTTTTTAATAAAGGGTTAGCGTACAAAAAAGAGATGCCAATAAATTGGTGTCCATCTTGCAAAATTGGTTTGGCAAATGAAGAAGTGGTGGATGGAAAATGCGAGAGATGTGGATCAGAGGTTAGTCGAAGAAATATTTCCCAATGGGTAGTCAGAATAACAGAATATGCTGATAAATTAATTGAAGGATTAGAAGAAACTAATTTTATTGAAAAAGTGAAACAGGCTCAGATTAATTGGATTGGGAAATCAGAAGGAGCGAGAGTTAATTTTAAAATAAAAGATAGAGAGGAAAATTTAGAAGTTTTTACTACTCGTCCAGATACTTTATTTGGGGCGACATTTATGGTGATAGCTCCAGAGCACGAATTGGCCTTAGAAATGGCAAAAAATAACGAAGAGATTAAAAATTATATTGCCAACGCTCGAAAAAAATCTGATTTAGAAAGGACGGAACTTTCCAAAGATAAAACTGGAGTATTCTCAGAATTATATGCGATTAATCCGATTAACAACAAAGAAATTCCAATTTGGATTTCGGATTTTGTTTTGGCTAATTATGGAACGGGAGCAATAATGTCTGTTCCGGCTCATGATGAGAGAGATAATGTATTTGCAAAAAAATTTGGTTTAGAAATAATTAGTGTTTATGATGAAAAAAGTAACAAAGTAATTAATTCAGAGTTTTTAAATGATTTAGATAAAGAAAAAGCAATCAAAAAAATGGTTGAGTGGATTTCGGAAAAGGGAATTGGAGAAAAGACGTCGTCGTATCATTTGAGAGATTGGATATTTTCCAGACAGCATTATTGGGGTGAACCAATACCGATGATTAATTGTTCGAAATGTGGTTGGGTACCAGTTGAGGAAAGTAGCCTGCCTATTGTTTTGCCAGAGGTCGAGGCTTATGAACCGACTGATGATGGTAAAAGTCCGTTGTCAAAAATTAAAAGTTTTGTAAAAACTAAATGTCCGAAGTGTGGCGGAGAAGCAGAAAGGGAAACAGATACTATGCCAAACTGGGCTGGTAGTGATTGGTACTTTTTGAGATATATTGATCCACATAATGATACAGTTCTAGCTAGTCAAGAATTGATGAAATATTGGTGTCCGGTTGATGTTTACATTGGAGGAGATGAACATAATGTGTTACATCTGTTATATTCACGTTTTATTTATAAATTTTTATGGGATTTGGGTGTGGTGCCAAAAGAACAGCCGGAACCTTATTACAAAAGATTATCCCATGGAGTAATTTTGGGTCCAGATAATCAGAGAATGAGTAAATCTAAAGGCAATGTGATTGTGCCGGAAGTAGTAGCTGATAAATATGGGGTCGATGTGGTGAGAATGTACATGATGTTTATGGGTCCATTTGATTCGACGATGGCTTGGAATGAAAAGACTTTGATGGGGATAAAAAGATTTTTGGATAGATTTGAGCAGTTTATTAAACTACAAATTAATCAGACTAAAGGTGAGGTTGCTAAAAATAAGGAAGTTCAAGTGGTACTAAATAAAACAATTAAAAACATTACCGATATGAATGAGCAATTCAAATACAATACTGCTATTGCTCAGATGATGGAATTGTTAAATAGTTTGTCTGGTCATTATATTGAAGACGAGGACACAAAAACCCTAATTAAATTGATAGCGCCGTTTGCGCCTTATACAGCTGAGGAAATGTGGAATAAAATAAAAGATAAAAATGATTCTATTTCAGTTCATGTGGCTGGATGGCCGAAAGCTGATCCTCAATTTTTAATTGAAGAGGAAACTATAGTAATGGTGGCAATAAATGGTAAGGTAAGAAGTGAATTAAAAGTAAAGACTGAAGAAATTAACAATAAAGGTTTAATTTTGGATTTAGCTAAGAATGATAAAAAAATAACTAAATGGTTAGGTATAAATGATATAGTTAAAGAGATATATATACCTGGTAAGATGGTTAATTTTGTAGTAAAACTATAAATATATCAAGCGAAAGACAATTTCTTTTGCTAATCGAAAAGGAATTGATTGAAGACGGAAGAATATGAATAAAATAAAAAACTTTAAATTAAATAATGGAATTAGAGGGGTAATCGTACCTTTACCGGGTTTAAAATCGGTAACTATCGAGGTTTTTTTGAAAATTGGTTCTAAATATGAAAATGAAAGTGAATTTGGATTGAGTCATTTTTTAGAGCATATGGCCTTTAAGGGGACAATTAAACGACCAACAGCAACAATTATAAATACAGAAATTGATTCTAAAGGAGCTGGTTACAATGCGGGGACAGGACATGAAATGACTTCTTATTATGTGACTACTGTAAAAGAAAATGCAATTTGGGCAATAGAACTACTTTCAGATATACTTTTAAATTCAATTTACGACAAAGAAGAAACAAAAAAAGAAAGAGGAGTAATAATTGAAGAGATCAGAATGTATCAAGATAATCCAATGATGGGATTAGGAAGTGAATTTACTAAATTTTTATATGGAAATTCAAAAATTGGTTGCTGGAATATAGCGGGTGAGGTTGATGATATAAAAAATGTAGATCGAAAAACTATTACGGATTATAAAAATAAGTATTTTAACCCAAAAGAAATGGTCGTGGTGGCTTGTGGTGATGTTGATGAAAATTTGGAGATGAATATTAAGGAAAGTTTTAGTAATGTTTTAGAAAATGATTTGGTTTTACCAAAAGTTGAGTTGATTTTAAATAAGGAAAAAAATAAGACAATTAAAAAAGAACTTGAACAAGGTCATTTTTGTATGGGTTTACCAGCCTTGGGATGGTCTGACGAACGAAAATATGCTTTAAAGCTATTAGACATCATAATGGACGGAAACAGCTCTTCTAGACTTTATAGTAAGATTAGGGAGGAGAAAGCCCTGGCTTATTATGTGTCTTCTGTTGGGGAACTATTTAGAGAAGGAGGTTATTGGGCAATTCAATCTGGAGTTAATTTGGATAAAATAGATGAAGCAATGGATGTAGTAAGGGGGGAGATTGAAAAATTTACAGAATCAATTAAAGAAGAAGAATTAATAAGAGCCAAAGATTATTTTTTTGGTAAGACAAAGCTAGCGATGGATAGAACGAGTTTTATTTCTAGTTTTGTGGGCCAAAAGGTTTTATTGGAAAATAGTCAAGAAACAATAGAAGAAGAATTAGATAAATATAAAAAGGTGACTTTTAAAGAGGTTAAAGATCTGGCAAAAGAAATATTTAAAAGAGAAGAAATTAGGACTTTGGTGTGTCATAACAGGTGATTGTACTAACATTTAGCATTTTATTTTTTGTCTGCTAAAGGTTTTTTTTGACTAAATTTAATGGACTTTTAGGAATAAGTGGTGTTTTTAATTTTTCAAAAAAAACAGCTCGAACGGATGATTTTTGATTTTTTTAAAAAATGAAGCTTGATTTTAATTGATATATTAGCTTAGAGCGAAATGTTAATTCTTTTTAAGAAAATGATTAACATTTCGAGAAGATTGGAAATTATAGCCTATAAAGGAAACAAATACGGAGATTATGTTTGGTTTTAATCATAAATGATATATATAAGTATGAGTTTTTTTGAATCTTTTTGCGGAGAAAAAAATAATGAAAAATATCAAAAGAAAGTGCGGTAATCAAAAAAAATAATGCGGAGAAATATTTAATTTAGGTTTAGAAAATACGGTAAATCACTGTGAAAGGGGACAAAAAGAGAGTATTTTTTTAAATTTGTATCCCCACCAAGAATCGAACTTGGATTTACCACTTAGGAGGTGGTCGTTCTATCCATTGAACTATGAGGACTGGTTTTAAAATTTTTAATATCCTTCTTTTTTTAAAAAATGGATTTTAAATATTAGAAGTTTTTAAAATTTTAAGTCAGGGATACAGGATTCGAACCTGCAACCTCAGCGTCCCGAACGCTGTACGCTACCAATTGCGCCAATCCCTGCCTATGTGCTGAAGAGCTACAGTCGGGTACCTGTCATTAAAACTGTGGCAAGGTAACTTAACTAATCAGTATATTATATCTCAAATAATATTTTAAACCAAAAATGATGTAAAAGGAGCACTTTTTATTTAGAATGATGTTTTAATATTTTTAATCATTTTTAATGAACTTTTAATATTTGGCAGTCTTAATGATGTTTGCTAAAGCTGGAATTATTTTGTTTTGGTGAAACTTAGTGGTATAAACAATTTTTTAAAAGATTAAAAATTTATTAAATTTAGATAGGTGAAGATTTAAAAAAAGAAAAAGGGAAGGTTTTGATCCAAAAAGGATCATAGCCTTCCCTAAGTTTTAAAATCGGATTAATAAATTAGTTGATAAAAATACCCTTGTAAAACGCAATCATCTGTTAATTCGCATTGTATTAAAATATCGTAAGGTTTGGTGTTTTTAAACTTATAATCAATTTTGTTATCCCAAAAGACAGTAGCATCAACGAGGCCTGGATTATCCAAAATATACTGTGGGGTATATCTGTGGTGGGTAATTTCTATGGTTTCGAGACCGCATTTTTTGGCTTGAGTGGCTGTCCAAACCGCAACTCGGCAAACTCCACTACCAATTTCAGTTACCATTATTTGATTGCCATTGGCATCGGTTTCGGGCATTGTGCCTGGGATAAAACCTTTAGCTTCAGTTCTTTCACCGACGGTTTCATTGTAGGAAAAGATTTTACCAGATTTAACAATGTGACCGTTAAGAATTTTAGCAGCTACCCTTGCGTTGATAGTCCCTGGCTGATTAGGCAATTGTATTTTTGTGAATGCAATTTCTTTTTTATCAGTAGGAATTTTTGGTTTAGGTGCGGGTTCAACTTTTGGGGTTATTACTACTGACGCTGGGGGTGTTTCCTGTTTTTGCATTGTATTGTTCATTATTTTGTTTGTTTCAAATTTCATAAAACAAAAACCAGCGGCTACAGCCAAGACAAACACAAAAAGAAAAATTAAAAACTTTTTCATTTCGACACTCCTTTACTTAATACTGGTACATAAATTTACTAGGGCGTTGACCACCTCCTGTGGATTAGTATTTGGGCCTGGTAGCTCAATTAACGCCGTTCTTTGGGCGTAATTCATTGACCAGCCGGCAAAATAACCAGAACATCCACCTAATCCACTACTTCTTCCAATTCCTAGTGAATTTTCAAAATACTGGCATAAACTTGGTGTTCCATAAGTTGTGTTTAGCCAGCCATGGATGTCAATTACGTCGTTTGGTTGGATCGAAATAACTAAATTGCGTAACGCTTGTGACTCTGGAGATGAGAATGGAGATAAAGTTTTATTGCGACCATTGGATCGGTAATTCCAGCAATAATCAAAGTCTCTGTTTATGTCGATGCCTCCGGAAATTTGACATCTACCGGGACCGTTGTTTGTCCAACCATCAACTAACCCGTCTGGGTTGGCTGATTCGACAATATAAAGAGCAGTGTTGCCTAATTGTTGAGGATTTACCGAAAAATAGTAGACTGCCTCGTTGGCAATGTTTACTAAAACTTGACCGTCTCGGGCATAATAATCTTCGAAGCCATGGATTTCAAAAGTTACTAGAACTTTGTGTTTGACAACTTCTGGTTCGATGGCAAAAACAGTTAATGGCCTACCTTTTCCACTGTAACCATAGATATTGCTGATTACTTTGGGAGATTTAATAGTTATGGTTATTTGCTGGATCGTTAGATTTGATTCCGGGGTTTGTTCTCCTTTAATGTTGGAGGCTTTTATAGTAAAAGTGTGTTCTCCAATTGATAAAGGATAAACAAAGAATTCATAATTTTGACTGTCTATTTTTTTAAAATTACCGAGCCAATTGTTGCTGTTATCAAAAATAGCGGCGTGGTCGATGGAACCAATAAGACTAATAGTAGTGCTGGTTCCGGAAACAGTTGAACTTATTGAAACCTGAGGTTTCATATTGTTAACAATAACTTCCTCGTTACTTGTGTTGTTTACTCTTGCTGCAATCGGTGTTGAGAAGATAGTTGAAAATATTAAAAAAATCAGAGTCAACGACATTGCTGTTTTTTTCATTTCTAACCCTCTCCTTTTTAAATTAATCCGACATGTTAAAGATCGCTTTCTACTTATTAGAAATTGATGGATTGTAACATAAAAAAAATGTTTATTGGAAATCGAGGCTTGACACTTGTATAAAAAGTATTTAAACTGTTTGGTATGACTGATCATGATAGAAACATAAGAACTTTGGTAACTTGTTTTGTTTTAGCGGTGTTGTCATTAACGGTTTTAAGATTTGTGGAATTAGGTCAGAGCGTGTCTGCTATTTCTGGTAGCCAAGTTTTAGGTGAAACTACTAGGAAAGAGAAAGTAGTTTTACCAGACGCTGAGTTAAGAAAAGATGTGTTGAGAGCGAATTATATTGGTCGTTAAGCGTTATTTTTTATTTGATTGTGATGGAATATAAATTTTCCTGGGCGTTATTGTATGGTGCTATTAAAGTGATGATTTTACTACCGTCTAACCAAGGATACACGGCATCTTTATTAAAGTTGCCAGCAAAAATGGTTTGTTTATTGGTATTATCATATTCAACGGTTTGAATTTTTTGATCTTCTACATAAACAAGATTATTAGAATTAGCTATCCAATTAGGATTATAAAGATCTTTTGATCCGAGCCAAAAATTAGTATCGTCTTTGAAATCGTAAACGTAGTAATTATCTTTTTTAATATCTCGAGATTGAGATTGAGTACTTTGAGCAGGAGGGGGAGTAATAATATCTTTTTTAAGATTGCCGTCAATTTGGGCTAAATATAAAACTTTGGTTTCGTCTTCATTAAAAATAATGGTTTTAGCAGAAATAGTGGATACAAATGGTTGAAGTTCAATTGGAAGGAGAGCAGTTTTGATTTTAATAATTTCCTGTTCCTGAATATTCCATTCTTCTTTTATAAGATCTAATTTAGCAGTGACGTCATATAAATTTTTATAATCAGTGGTAGTGGAAAGGTCGATAAGATAATTAATATTTTTGACAGCATTATTGGCAAGAATTTGTTTGGAGTTTGGAGAAAAAATGAAGGTAAAGTCGGACCAGTTAAGGTTTTGTAGGTTTGAACTTAGTTGTTTAGCTGAATCTTTAGATAAAAATGAAGCAGCATTGTTACCGAGTTCAAGAAGATAAAGACCATTATCTTTAGTGGCGGAGGCGGAGGCAACAGAAAAAGCAACAAGACTACCATTTGGACTAACTGCTGGATTAATGGCTCCAGTTACAGTAATTGGTTTAAGATCAGGGGCTGAACGAAAAAGTTGAGTGGTGGTTTGATAGACAATTTCTTTTTTAACTTGAATATTTTTTTGCCAAGGAAGATACCCGTCTTTTACTATTTTAATAGTATAATCTCCTGGAGTAAGGTTGATGGTGTCATCAGTGGCGGTGATTAAACGATCATTAATATAGACTGAAGCACCTTCTGGCTTAGAGGTGGCAGAAATAATACCAGTGGCGAGAAAACCAATTTTACCTTTGGTGGAAATTTGATAGCCTTTGGCAAAAAAGGTGATACCAATGGTAGTTCCAATGATAAAGATAAGGACAAAAAAGATGACTAAAAGGCTTCTTTTGTTTGGTTTTGACATGGTTATATTATATCGTAATTAGGATAAAATTAGTGTATGAGTTTGTTTAAAAAATTAGCAATAGATTTAGGAACGGCTAATTCGGTGGTGTGGGAAGCAGGAAAAGGAATTGTGTTAAATGAACCGACCATTGTGGCGGTGGGAATTGAGGATCGAAAAGTTTTGGCGGTGGGAAACGAGGCAAAGAAAATGTTGGGTAAAACACCCGAATATATCGAAGTAATTCAACCATTGGAAGATGGAGTGATCGCTGATTATGAAGTAACTGAGGCAATGCTTCGATATTTTATGAAGCAAGTAATGGGAAATAATTGGTTTATTGGTCCGGAAGTGATGATTTGTGTTCCGGCTGGAGTGACGCAAGTTGAGCAAAGAGCGGTAATAGATGCGATGTTGTCGGCTGGTGCCAGAAAAGCCCATTTGATTGATGAACCATTAGCGGCGGCAATTGGATCAAAAATTCCAGTGGCTGAAGCTTTTGGAAATATGATTGTAGATATTGGAGGCGGAGCGGCGGAAGCGGCAGTAATTGCTTTGGGTGGAGTGGTAACTCATAAAAGTGTGAGAATAGGAGGAAACAAATTAGATAGGGTGATAATGGATTTTTTAAAGAAAAAGTATAGTTTGGTAATTGGTGATCAAACTGCAGAAACAATTAAAATTCAGTTGGGAAGTGCGATTAAGCCAAAGAAGTTGGAAACAATGGAAGTAAACGGAAGGGATTCGATTTATGGTTTACCTAAAAATGTAATAATTAGCACAGATGATGTTTACGAAGCGATAAGACCGGTGTTGGATTTAATTTTGACAGTGATTAAAGATACTTTAGAAATTACTCCACCAGAGTTAGTGGCGGACATTATTGATAGAGGGATAGTTTTGAGTGGTGGGTCGGCGCAGTTAAAAAATTTAAGTACATTGGTAACAAGAGAAATTGGGGTATCGGCTCATGTGGCATTAGAACCGCAGTTCTGCGTAATTAAGGGGACGGGGATTGCAGTGGAAAATTTGGATGTGTATGAAAGGGCAATTAGGTGATGTATTTGTTTTTTTAGTCTTGTAATATATTTATTTATAATTAAAAATTGTAAATTTGTGTTTTAAAATCAATCAATATAAGTGATAGTTTCGTTTTTTGGTCTATGAGTTGCTGTTTTTAGATATTTTGCCTGTTTTATTTGATAATTTATGAGTAAATTATTTATTCTAAATAATAAATATTGGCGGAAAGTATGTTTTTGAAATTTATATCTTGTAATAGTGAAGGGGGTGGAAGGTGATATAGTTATGCTAACTAAGTTTTAAAAAATAACTATAGGATATTTTAAAAATTGTTTTTTGATCATTTTTTTTAATTTTATTTAATTTTAAAACGGTTTTTAGAATTTTTTAATTTTTTTAATGATAAAATTAGAAAATAAGATTTTTTTAAAAAAATTAAGACTTATAAAATAGAAAATGGATCAAAAAAATGGTTTCGAAAGCCAAAAAAATAAAAAAAATGAGAGTGTTTTTGACCTAAAGTATTGGGAAATATTCAATATTCGCTTGTTTGGCAGAGAGATGGATCAAGTGCTAAATATAATTGATGGATGGATTGCTTCTAAAGCTAAAAAGAAATGGATTGCAACGGTTAATCCAGAGTTTGTAATGAAAAGTACAAAAGATGATGGTTTTAAGAGTTTGTTGAAAAAAACTGACTTAAATGTGGTGGATGGAATAGGTTTAATTTGGGCTAGAGAAGTTTTTAATGGTAAAAATTGGATCAGAGCGGGGGTAGAAATTTTAAACGGAAAACATAAAGAGGGGTTAATTACTGGGGTAGATTTGATGTCGAAATTGTGCCGATTAGCGGCGAAGAAAAAATATAGAGTTTTTTTCTTGGGTGGATTTGGAGACAGAGCAAAAAGAACGATGGAGCATTTTGAGAAAGATAAGATAGAAATGGATTATTGTAGTGGAGAACCGAAGTTTAATAATGATCAAGTTTTGGAAAAGATTAATAAATTTAAACCAGATATTTTATTTGTAGCCTATGGAATGAAAAAACAGGAAGAATGGATTGATAAAAATAAAAGTAAGGCTGATTTTGGAGTGGTAATTGGAGTGGGGAGAAGTTTTGATTATTATAGTGGAGATTTAAAAAGAGCACCTTTAACTTGGAGAAAGATGGGAATGGAATGGTTATATTCTTTAATTAAAGAACCAAAAAGATTTAAAAGGCAATTGGAATTACCGAAGTTTGTGTGGAAAGTGTTGACTCAGCCTTGACTTTTATTTTATTTTGAATATAATGCGGGTGCTATTACCAAAGCGGTGATAAGTACTTTTAAAACAAGGGGAGCATTAGTATGTTTGATAAAAGGTTTGAGGAATTTAACGGAAAAATTGGAAAGGTTGATTTTGACAGTCTTCATCAAAAGAAGTCGTTGTATGGTTATCGTATGACTGGCGAAGAGCACCATAAAGTTGTTTACCAGGAAAACGAAACTCTTTTAGGGGTGGAAAACTTCCGGCTTTCTTATGAGTGCAAGAGTGGAATGGCTTTTAATGACGGATCTCGGTTATTAATAAAAGGTTGGTTAAAAATTATCCGAGTAGGCGATTGTTATCAATTGGTTCCACGAACCAGATCGTTTAGCTTTAGTCACAATCTGGGAACTCTGGGTTTGTCTAACTACCAGACGTTTTGTGATTCGAAAATATTGGCTACTAGAGAACAGGTTCTTACCTCTTACTTGATTGATAATGAAAGAAAAATTATCTACGAGGTAGAAGAATCCGTTTTTGGTGGGGATCCAAAAATTTTCGATCTTTTTAAAAGAACAAAACAAATAGTTTTGTTTAAAAAAGATGGGGAGATTGGGTTTATTGATTATAATGGAAAATTCCATCCTCACAGTCCACTGGCCAATACAAAAATCGATTCAATAGCTAAATGGTGGTTGAGTCGAACTTAATCTCTCTTTGTCCTTTTGGGATGAAAATATAATTTTTTCGAGTGATCGAAAAACATATACTTTCATCCCATTTTTTTTTGGTCTAAAATTGTCCAAGTAATTTAATTTCAAGTTCAAATTGAAAACCAAATTTAGTTTGCATTTGAGATTGAATTAGATTGATGAGAGCCAAATAATCTTTAGCGGTGGCATGGCCGGTGTTGATGATAAAATTGCCGTGAGTTGGACTAATTTGAGCATCGCCAATAGAAGTTCCTTTTAAATTTAAATCTTTATCAATAATCATACCAGCAGGATTTTTACCTTCGGGATTTTTGAAAACAGAACCAAGAGAAAGCATAGATTGAATTTGGGATTTTTTTTGAATTATTTCTCGAGCTTCAAGTTTGGCTTGAGTCGAATCGCCGGGAGTTAGTTTTAAATTTACAGAAATTATAAAGTCGTTATATTTTTCGATTGAATCGACATAATCAGAAAAATGACTGCGGATTCCATGGATGTTGCCGGCAACGGCACCACCGACAGTGGAGGGGATGTAGGCGAACTCTTCTAAACCTAAAAGGTTATGATCGAGGCTGTAATTAATTAAATGAGCGAGTTGGGTACCAGATGAAACTTTTATTTTATTTTCATCAAAAATTTCCATTTCTTCAGAATCATTTTTAATAACAAGGCCTCGAAGGCCGGAGTCAGAAATTAAAACATTGGAACCATTACCAAGGATAGTTATAGGTAAATTGTTTTTTTGACCATATTCGAGAGCCTCAATAAATTCTTTGGAATTGTGGACATGGATAAAAAAATCAGCCGGGCCGCCGATTTTGACAGTGGTGTAGGGAGCGAGGGGAATGTTTTGTTGAATATCCATTGTTTGATTATATCTTAAATTGAAATTTTCGACACAATTTTTTATGTCTGGTGAATGTGGTCGCCCACGTTCAAGGCCATAAAAATTATGTCTTCAAATTTCTTTTTTAGATTTAAAAAATATCTTATAAAATAAATAATTTGAAATAATAAAAAAATATGGGTTGTTGATGTGGATAAGTGGGTAAATTGAGAAGTGTCCTATAAGTTAAATAGAGTTATTTTAGCTTTGATTTGCTATCATTAATTATGATTTTAGGAATTGATCCAGGCTTAGCCAACACAGGATGGGCGGTGTTGAGTGATGAAAAGACAATGGTTGAGTGTGGATGCCTTAAAACGAAAATTAGTGACAGTTCGGCGTTACGGTTGGATCAAATTTATTGTGAATTGGAAGGATTGATTAAAAAATATAAGGTGGAGGCAATGGCGATTGAAACTTTATATTTTGCCAAAAATGCTAAGTCGGCAATTAAGGTGGCTGAAGCGATTGGAGTGATTAAGGTTTGTGGACAGAGGAATGGGATTGAAGTGGTTGGATTTACACCGCTTCAGGTAAAGATGGCATTAGTGGGTTATGGCCGAGCAGAAAAAGAACAAGTGGAAATTATGGTCAGAAATTTTTTGAATTTAGATGAAAATATTAATCCATCACATGCTTCGGATGCGGTAGCAGTGGCGTTAACTTATTTGTTTACTAATAAAGATTTAGCTGGTTTGATGTAGTTTGGGGGTGGTTGGAAGTAATTGCCATTGAGATGTAATATCAAAGTTCTCTTCAAGAAGACCATTTTTGTTACGGTTGGCTAATCTTACTAATATGCAAAATGCTGGTTTTTTCATAGAAATTCGTTTTTCTGGGTTATCATTTCGTGAAAAAATAACTGATTTGTCTGTAATTTCAATATTTGTTAGGCTTATTTGTTTTTCTGGTTGATTGGGAGATTTTGGTTTTTCGAAAATGGAGAATTTAGTTTCATAATTAACGACTTGTTTTAATTTATCTATTATTTTTTCAGATATTTCTTGATTTTTAGTAAATAAAATTGTATTTTCTTTAAATCTTCTTTTGTTTTCGTCTTGAAAATGTTGGTTTATAGCATCATTGATTTGTGCTCCCTTCATAGCAGAGAGTTGTCGTTCAGTCATCATAATATTGTGATTTTAGCATTTATGTTGATTTTTTAGTGATGTTTGGTTTTTCTTCGGTTTAGTGTAAAATGAGTTTATGATTTCGAGCTTAAAAGGAAAAGTTTCTAGGATTGGTAATAATTTTGTAGAAGTTGAAGTCCATGATGTTGGTTATTTGGTGTGGTGTGGGCAAAATTTTTTGAAGAGAAGAAATGTTGATGAAGAATTAAAAATTTATACTTACCAGTCAGTTTCAGAAAATGATATTAGTTTGTTTGGATTTGAAACTATCGATGATGTTAATTTATTTAAAATGTTAATTTCAGTATCGGGAATTGGGCCAAAAACAGCGGCGCAAATAATGGGCCAAACTGAAAGTGGGGAAATAATTAAAGCAATCGGTGAGGCAGATGTAAGATTTTTTGAAAAGGTTAAAGGAATTGGTAAAAAAGGAGCACAAAGAATAATTGTTGATTTAAAATCAAAAATTGGAGGTTTAGGAGAATTGGATTTGACGCAAGATGATGAAAAAACAAAGGATGATGATTTGAGTTTGAGTTTGAAACAGTTGGGATTTGATCGAAAAGAAATTGAAAAAGTGGTAGCAAAATTGCCGGTTGAATTAGAAACAATTGAAGAAAAATTAAGTTGGTGTTTGGAAAAAATATGACGGATAAAAATTTAAATCCTAAAGCAGAAATTAATGAAAAAGTGGTGGAAAAAAGTTTGAGACCACAAAAATTGGTAGAATTTATTGGTCAGGAAAAACTAAAACAGCAATTGCAAATTTTTTTAGAGGCGGCTAAAAATCGAAATGAAGCTTTGGATCATATTTTATTTTATGGTCCTCCAGGGTTGGGAAAAACAACTCTAGCTTGTTTGATGGCCAGAGAAATGGGAAGCAATATTAAAATGACTTCTGGTCCAGCGTTGACTCGAGCAGGGGATTTGGCTTCGATTTTGACGGGGCTAAAAAAAGGCGATTTTTTGTTTATTGATGAAATTCATCGACTAAATAAATTAGTGGAAGAAATGTTGTATTCGGCCATGGAAGATTTTGCATTGGATATTGTTTTAGGTAAAGGACCATCGGCAAAAACTGTCAGACTTAATTTACAAAAATTTACCTTAGTTGGAGCAACAACGAGAATTGGATTAATTTCGGGACCAATGAGAGATCGATTTGGTTATGTGCAACAGTTGGATTTTTATGAAGATGTGGATTTAAAAGAAATTATTGAAAGGACAGGAGAAGTTTTGAAAGTAAAAATCGATCCGGAAGCAGCCAAGTCGATTGCTAAAAGATCACGGGGAACACCAAGAATTGCTAATCGATTATTGCGTCGAGTACGAGATTACGCTCAGATAAAAAATGATGGCTTGATTACTTTGAATGAAGTTGAGGAAGCTTTAAAAATGTTGGGGGTGGACGGAGATGGTTTATCGGATGCAGATCGAAAATATTTAGAAGTGGTAAAAAAACAATATGGAGGTGGACCAGTGGGAGTAGAAAATATTGCGGCAGCGTTGACAGAGGATGTGGGAACAATTACGGAAGTTTATGAACCGTTTTTAATGAAAAAAGGATTGATCAAACGAACACCAAAGGGCAGGGTGTTGACAAGAATTTAACTTATTCGGCTTGAATTCCAAGTAACCACAAGACAGCTTCTTTTCGATAGCGGCGATCACCACGAGCATTGATACGAATAGCTGGTAACTTACCTCGCTTACCCCATCTTTTGATGGTTAATTTACTAACGCGGAGCAAATCAGCGACCTCAGCGACAGTGAGAAGATCAGGGAGATTGTCGATAGAAACTCCATTTATTTTTTTTGGGGCGGCGGAATTTTGTTTCACAAGTTTGTCTTGTGATTCTGTTTGATAGTCCATTAGATGTGTCCTTTTGTATCGAAATAATGATTAATTAATATCAGTAAAACATATTGGATATTAGTGTGTCAATAACTTAAATTTTTTTTAAATATGATTTAGTGTAAAATTGTTCATGGATTATAAAATTGCGTTTTTTGGAGTTAAGAGTTGGGAAAGGGAAATTATTGAAAAAGAAATTGGTAAATTGGATAGTTTTGGAATTGGAATTTTTGAAGGAGAAGTCCAAGATAATTTAGAATTGGCGGCAAAATATGACATTATTTCGCCATTTATTTATTCTAAATTTGATAAAGAAATATTATGTAAATTACCAAATTTAAAAATGATTGCTGCCAGATCGACAGGGATTGATAATGTTGATATTGGAGAATGTGGTAAAAGAGAAATAGAGGTGGCAAATGTGCCAATATATGGATCAAAAACAGTAGCAGAATATACTTTTGCTTTAATGTTGGCGATTACGAGAAAAATAGTTGAAGCTCATCAATCGGTGGAAAATGGTGAATTTAACCCAGAGGGTTTAACAGGAGTGGATTTGGAAGGAAAAACATTAGGAGTGATAGGTGTTGGAAACATTGGGCAAAATGTGGTGCGAATCGCCAGAGCCTTTGGAATGAAAGTTTTAGGAGTGGACGAAAGATTGCCACCTGAAGTGGCCAAAAAAATCGGTTGTAAAATAGTTGATTTAGAAACTTGCTTGAAAGAAGCGGATATTGTGACCTTACACGTGCCGTCGATTGCAGAAACTTTCCATTTGATTAATAAAAAAAATATTAAATTTATGAAAAAAGGAAGTTATTTGATAAATACTTCGCGAGGGCCGGTAATTGAAACAGAAGCAATTGTGTTGGCGTTGAATAATAAAATTTTGGCTGGGGCAGCATTGGATGTGACGGAAGATGAAAGTATGCTGGAAAGTGTAAGTGTAGTGATGAGTAAAAAAATTACTAAAGATGAGTTGCAAGATGTTTTGAGTTTCCACTTACTTCGAGATAGAGATGATGTGATTTTTACACCACACAATGCCTTTAATACTAAAGAAGCAATTGGAAGAATTGTGGGGACAACAATAGAAAACATTAAAAAATTTATTGAAGTTAAAAGTTAATCAAATAAAAAAATGAAAACTGTAATTATTTGTGGTGGTGTTGGCTCAAAAATGTGGCCAATGAGCCGAAATACGATGCCTAAACACTTTTTACCACTGATTAATGGTAAATCTTTATTTCAATTAAATTATGAGGCTTTAAGAAAGAAATTTGGTCCAGAGGAAATATTTTTACAAACTAATGAAGTGCAGGCTAAGATCGCTAAAAATTTAATTCCAGAAATTATTGATGAGAATATTTTTGTGGAACCAGAAATGAGAAACCAAGGTCCGGCAACTGGTTTTGCAGCGGCGCAATTAATTAAAAGAGGATTTGGAGATGAACCTTTTATTTTGGTTCAAGCGGATGTTTTAAGAGAACCGGATGAAAAGTTTTTAGATATGATTGGGGAACAGGAAAAATTAGGTAGAATTAATGATAAATATATTACTGGAGGGTTTGTGCCACAGTCGATTGTAAGGGGGGTGGATTATTTGGTTAAGGGAAATTTAGTAAGTGAGGAGAATGGAGTTAAAATTTTTGAAGTGGCCGATTATATTGATAGAACTGAAGAAGAAAAAATTAAACAATATTTAGGAACAGATAAATTATTGTTGCACGCTAATCATACTTCGATGACACCAAATAATTTATTGAAGATGTATCAAAAATATAAACCGGAGTGGTATGAACCATTGTTGGCGATTGCTAATAATGGTGATGTGGTGAGTGAATATGGCAAAATGCCCAAGGCAGGAATAGAAGAGGTTACTAAATTAGTTTATAGAAACGGCGAGGCGTTAGTAGTGGAATTGCCCTTTAATTGGGTTGATTTTGGAACATGGGAATCGGTGGCTAATTATATGAAGGAAAAGGGAACCTATCAACCGGAAGATGTTTTGGAATTGGATAGTAATCAAAATTTTGTTTACAGAAAAGATAAGAAATATGTAGCATTAATAGGAGTTGAAAATTTAGTGGTGGTGGATACTGGTGATGCTTTGTTGATTATGAAAAAAGAGAATAGTGGGAGAGTGGGGGAGGTAGTGGATACTTTGAAGGCGGAAAATAGAAATGAGTTAGTATAGTATTTGTTAGAAATAACACTATTGACGAGAGTTAATTTAAGTGGTTAGATTAAATTAGATTAATAATTAAAAAAAATATGCCTAAAAAACCTGTTAAAAAAGCTGTTAAAAAAGCTGTTAAAAAAAGTAGTTGTGGATGTGGTCCTAGTTGTGGATGTGGATGTAAATAAAATATTAGGAACTAAAAAGCCCTCCGAAATTTCGGAGGGCTTTTGATTGGTTTTGAGAGTAAAATATAATAAATGAAAAATAATGATTTTTATATCAAAAAATGTATAGAATTGGCTGAACAGTCAATTAAAAAAGGCGAAGCCCCTTTTGGAAGTTTGATTGTTAAAAATGGAAAGATAATTGTCAAAGTGACTAATGCTAATGAAAAAAACAACGATATAACCTGTCATGCTGAAATAGTGGCAATGAGAAAAGCCCAAAAAAAACTTAAAAGTAAAGATTTAAAGGATTGTGAAATTTATTCAAACTGCGAACCTTGCCCGATGTGTTCTTTTATGATGAGAGAATTGCATTTTAAGAAAGTGGTTTTTGGGGTTAGATCGCCTAATATGGGTGGTCAAAGCAAATGGAATATTTTGCAGGATAAAGGGCTTTCTAAAATTAAGCCGTTTTTTAGTGATGAACCGGAAGTTGTAAGTGGAGTTTTAGAAAAAGAATGTAAAGAAACTTATACGAAGATTGGTTGGGGTGATTTTTTAGAGAAGTTGTAAAATAAAAAGAAAACTAAAAACCCCTCCGAGAGGAGGGGTTTAATGTTTGCTTAAAATAAAAGAATTATTTTAATTCAACTTGAGCACCAGCGGCTTCGAGTTTAGCTTTTGCATCAGCAGCGGCTTCTTTTTTCATAGTACCAAGTTCAGCTGGA
>Ga0074198_1000971_pt1 | contig 22977 bp, 30 predicted proteins | sample EPASupsiteSAE323_FD_64527 | JGI IMG/M metagenome (GOLD analysis project Ga0074198, IMG submission 64527) | Bioremediated contaminated groundwater from EPA Superfund site, New Mexico - Sample SAE3-23 | ecosystem: Environmental > Aquatic > Deep subsurface > Groundwater > Contaminated ...
GTTGGCTTCGGCTCGGGCGAGGTGAAATCCCCCCCCCCCCCCCCTCCCGCCTCGCCCTCGCTTTGGACGCCGACGGAATTTGTGCCAGCGTTAGCTGGCGCGCCGCTTAAAATCAGAAAGGGTGGCGGGTGGGGTTGGTTTATTACAATTTCAAGGTGTTAAATATATCCATAAACGCAACATCACCTTGCTTCAATAGCTTTTCTTGCTCCACAACATTTCTTACTGAAAACAGATTTTCCATTACCACTCTCACTCCAAGATTCAAAGGCTGGCGATTTAATGCTTTATTCAATTCCTCGACTATATGTTCTCGCAAAAATGCTTCCAACTTTTTTTCGCGTAAAAAACGCAACATCATATAGTATTCAGTTATGTATTTATCAGAACGTTGGCGCTGGCCCCAGCCAAACTTTTTTGTGAGCCTGGCAATTTCCAAGTATTTAGCCCTACTGAACTCATCGAGATCAAAACCAATGTTTTCATTTTTACCCATTGCATCCATTTGAAACTTTGGTATTAACTCTTTACTTAACTGATACAGACGCTTTAGTAGGTAATGTAATTTTCGTTTTCCACCATATTGCCTTGGGAAATCAATACGCAAGATTTTCTCGGCTGGTATTTTAATTATCTGTGCGCGTATGTGAGATTCTTTTGCCTCCCACCACGGCACAATTTGATAATAATTTTTCCAAAAACGGAATAAATAAAACGGCTGCAATAACTCGAAACTAAAGTTTTGAACTTCGCCAGCTTCGTTTTTTTGGTAGATAATCTCGTAATATGCTACGCCGTCTGAAAAAAGAACATGGGCGGTTGTTCTCACAAACTCGCATATTGCGTCTTCAAGAAAGTGAGTATGGTCGCGGTTGGATACACCTTCAACAATCATCCTTTGTCTCTCTGGTGTTGTTGTCGGTTCAAGTCTTGCAGGATATTTTTCTCTTTCACCCCTATAAATCATAAAAGGCATAATACCTGTATACATATCTTGGACGAACATATATGAATCTCCGTGATATGGATATGCCTTTCTTCGATGGCTCCCGGATATACGCACTGAAAGCTGGTTGTCATTGCGCCCTTGAGAATACCAGGATTCTTCCCAGCGTCTCAAAAATAGCGGGTCTTTTAATAAAGACCTGATTGCTTCTTTTATTTTTTTAATTAAATTATTCATCTTCATCTATTTCTTGGTTTGGATTTTGTTGCTCCTCTTGAATTGATTCTTTGAAATTGTGTCTATCAGGAAGCTCTACGCCTTCTGCGGCTGGCAAGGTTGATAAATAGGTAACAAAGAAAATATCTCTTGCCGAAGCCATTAACCTTAACCCACCAGAGCGTTCAAGAACTCGTATTACTGGGCTTTGATGGATTGGTTGTCTACGCCTATAACTCCTGTCATCTGGGAAAACTGGGATTCCGCGCTCTCTTAACTTATTCTCAAAATTAATCTGCCAGTTAGACCGAAGTGTCGCCTGGGGCATTATTGTAAACAAGCTGTCTCTGTAGCTACTTATTGTAGCAATGAATTCAATTACCTTCTTGGCATCTACCGCCTGGAAGTATGTATTCCAAGCCAGTTCTACAACAGACCAGAGGGCAGGTTCTTCATATAGCTCTGAATAAAGTTTTGCATATCCACTGATCTCAAAAAGATTTTCAAGTGGTTCGGTTGAAAATATTACTTGGCTATCGATCTGGGTCCAGTCTTTAACTTTTGCTCGCAACCTATCGTGTGCAGCAAGAGTGGCACTAAAAACAAATGGAAAAATTCTCTTTAACCTCTCATGGTCTTTATCCTCACAGGCATCATAGCAAGCCTGAACACCCTCTGTGAGTGCTTGTCCAAAATAATCAGGCAAATCATCACCAGCATTAAGAGTTTGCAATTGAGGTAGCAGTTGCACCATTTTGTCAGTTACCTCTTTCTCGCGTGTTTCGGCAACCTTTATTTCTTCATCGAAATTAAGATCAACCCACGGAAGGTCGCTCAACAGACGATGAGGGGTAATACATTCTATGTGTTTCTTTAACTCGTAAACCATATTGCGGTACTTAGATGCAAACTCTTTCCATTTTTGAATAAGGTGAACTGCAAGCTGTGGTTGTTGACCAGATACCAGCGCATCGAAGTGTATCTGAAAATGTTCGGAGTGCAGAGACTTCAAAAAATCAAAATACGCTTTCAGTGAATATACATATTGTTGCAAACAGTAGGTCTTAATATACCAATCGGCTGTCACGCGCTTACCCTCAATTGATTTCTCGTTTATTAAATCGCCATAGAGAGATTCCAGTCGAGGAAGCATTGTGGTTGGCAATCCTGTTAAATATAGTTCTTTCTTCGCTGACCACTTGATGCTCATAATACGATTTATTACGTCCTCACACGTATGCTCTCTGAAATATTTTGTAAGACCTAAGAGAGTAGAAGTCGCAAGTCGCCCCTGGGCGTCCACGAAAGCTAGTTGTGCTTTGAGTAAGTGCTGAGCACTACCGGCCTGTATTGTATACACCAAGTCTTTTACAGGTTTAAGTTTCTCAAACAACAACTTTGCACTTTTCACATCGAAGTCTGCTCCGTAAATCTCTGCAACCCCCACAAGTACGTCCATACTTTGTGCACTTGAGATGAATTTTTTTGAGTCAGAAAAGGATTGGAAAACCTGAATAGCTATATTTAGTAGCTCCTCCTCAAACCAAGTGTAGTTCTTTATATTTTTGGGCTGAAGTGGTGTCCCTGTATTAAGCGCGATTGCAATCTGTGAAGAATCGGCAAGAGTCCAATCTTGAAACTGGTTTTTTGTTTCAAACCAGTAGCTATCGGTTGGCGTTTTATTTTTAAATGTTGCGTAAGAAAACAATAATCCACCAATGTACCTCATTGTTATTTCAATCTGCTCGTCCGAAAGTCTTATATCCTCTTTACCGAAACGAACCAAATTTTTTATCACATCAAATTTTGCAGCAACTAGGCTTCGGTGATGATTTTGTAGTGCGGGCTTATTCCACTGAAACCCTGGTGGGACAATTTTCTTCATAGAAAAAAGTACGTCCCGTGTTATCCAAGGCAACGCAAATTCTGGTTCTAGCGAGTAAAATACACTTGAACCAACATGCCAAAATCTAATGACTATATATGCAACCAACAAGGAAAGAAAAACGATTCCTGCTGGATGAATAGTGTGCCCAAATGACTTGGTAACGATGTAAAAGATGCTGACAATTGCTGTTATGGCTATCGTGCGAATATACTGCTGACCCCTAGGTTCCGAGAGAAAAAAACGTTTAACGTTTTGTGGAGCACGCAAGAGATAGTTGCTTGCAATACTGGATATAGCTGTAAAATACAAACCCAAGAAGACTCCAGAGACACTTGCGATTACACTTAGAAAGGTATCAATTGCCTGATTATCAAACGGAACGCTCACTGGATAATATACGTTGAAAAGCTCCAAAACGAATACGATAAAAGCAGAGTAAATAGTTGCCCACGCAAAGGAGGTTAATGTGGGCAACAAAATATCTTTGTAGATTGTAAATCTATTAGCAGTATAGCTGCCGCGGTAAACGCTTTTCCAAAATGAAAAAACAGGCTTGTCTCCAAGCCATTTTTTCGCAAGCCAAAATCTCTTGGTGCGGTAAAGTTTATTTTTCATTTTGGTAAAAAACATGGCCTTTATTTTCCAGATTTAGTTCGATTATGTTCCTTACATAGCATTTGGCAATTTTCAGCAGTAGTTTTCCCGCCCTCGTGCCAAGGCGTTATGTGGTCAGCTTCCATTTCTTCAATTTCCCATTTCTTTTTCTTGTTTTCGCCTTTGCAATGCGGGCAAACACCTTTTTGTCTCTCATATGCTTCGCGCCTCATTTTGTCAGTGAAAGCGCGAATATTCAAAAACTTTTCATTTCTAGTCAAAACATATTCGTAAATGCCGGACTTTTTGGTTACATCTTCATCTTGCATTAACTCGGTTATTTCCTTGTCCAGCTTTTTTGAATCAAACTTTTTACCTTTGAATTGGTTATACAACACGCCCCACGGCACATTACTCATTTCTCGGCGATAATTTGGAAAAATCTTTCGTGTCCATGCAACAACATCCTGAAAATACTGCCACAATTTATCAGCATTTTTGTCGTGCTGATGTTTTGCCATGTAATCCTCTATCTTGCCGTCATTTATCCACGAGAGTGCAGTTTCCAAATACTCCTGCCGAATTGGTGAACCGCTAACCAACGCCCCGCCGTCGTTTGCGAGAAGATACGCCGCACAATTTGATTTGCTGAATTTCAATTTTGCGTCCGATAGCCACGGTCCGGTATAAACCGCATTACGAATTTCTTGGTCGGTCAATTTTTCTCCGGCGATATTGATAATTCTGAACCAATCCAATCTTTCTTTGTCAGTGCCTTCGCAAAAATAAATCATCAATTCATAATCCAAGATTTTATCCTGCTCCTCTTTGGTCAGATTATGAAAAAAACGATCATTGAGTGAAAAATCTCCATTAACATATTGTCCGATACTGATAGTGCGCTGTTGTCCGTCCAACACTTCGTATCCGCCATCTTCCCTAATCATCCAATACATCACATTCAGCGGAAAACTGTTTTTAATAGTTTCTATCACGGCATTGCGTTGCTTTTCCTTGTATACAAACTCACGCTGATATTTTGGACGAATATCAAGTTTACCGCCGTAAGCCACCACGCCCTCCTCGGCGCTATCTTTATAGTCAACTATTACTTTACGGATTGTAATTTTATGTAGATCAATTTTCATATTATTTTTTTAATTTAATCAAAATGCGATTATATATTTTCCTGCCTTGTATTAAAGTAAGACATTTATAACCAATCCATCTTGCAGAATTAGCGACACCCAGTATTTCAAATTGCTTAGGGTTATATTTATCAACAAAAGTAATTGGAACACCCATAACACCTTTATAGTTCATTGGAATATCAGAAACCTTATCAACATTTATAACATCGTAATTGTCATACTTAGGAAATTCTTTTGGTGTGTATTTTTTATATAACACAAAATTTTCGTGTCTTTTAGTGGTATAAAGATTTGTAAACCACAAAATTCTTCCCATGCTAAAATATTTCACGCCATTCACAATTTTCTTTCTTGATTCTGTCGGAATGTCGTAATCCATTGGGACTTGAAACCACTTTGTACCGCCATTGTCGTAACCAAGCCATAGCTTATCATCTTTTATGTAACCAAAAGTTTCTTTGTAGGTTATGGCGTTCTGATCACCAAGAATTAAAAACTTCTTTTTGTGCTCCATTAGTTGCGCAACATATTCACGGAATAGAGAAAATGGCGGATTGGTTACGACTATATCAGCTTGCTTAAGCAATTCTATGCATTCATCACTTCGAAAATCACCACTGCCTTTTAGTGGCGTAGCGGTGTTTTTGTCGTGTTTGAGCAAATACTTAACATCATCAAGATTTATCGCACCATCCTTGTCTATGTCCGGCACTTCTTTAATTTCAATTTTGAACGGTTGTTTGCCCTTTGATCCCGCTACCTGAAATAGCGGTAATTGACCTCCAACAATCGGTGATCCGCTATAACTCGTGGTGATGAGTTTCTTCAATTCAAGAGCATTAAAGTTGGACGCAAAATATTTAAAAAAGTTGCTCTCATACGGATCGTCGCAATTACAATAAACAACCTTGCCACGAAACTGATCTTTGTAATGCTTCAGTTCTTTTTCAATATCAACAAGTTGAGTATAAAACTCATCTGTTTTTGCAGTCCTTGCTGAATGTAAGTTTTTGTTTAAAGATTTTGCTACCATAATTACTTAATTAAATCGTCAACGCCAACATTAAGCGCTTTGGCGATTTTGGATAGCGTTTCTATGGTTGGGTTGATATTCGCTCCCGATTCAATCTTGATGATCGTGTTATAGGTTACATCAGCAAGCTTTGAGAGCTTATCTTGAGAAATACCGAGTTTGTTTCGGTATTTCTTTATATTCTCTGCGATTGTGGATTTGTTTGTTGACGACATTGTAATATATTACTATAATTAAAGTAATAGCGATTTATATTGCTTAATTTATTACTATGTTATCAAATTTATTCACATTCGTAAAGGCAAAAGGGAGTTCCTTGTCGTTGCCCGCGCATGGGTGGGTTGGGGCAAGGGCAACATCCTTTCTTGCGGCGCATTTTGCGAAGCAAAATACAAATTCCGTCGGCGTCCAAAGCGAGGGCGAGGCGGAAGGGGGGTGTGGGGGGAATTCCGCCTCGCCCGAGCCGAAGCGAAGTCCCGCCGCCCTGCTCGTTAAGAGCAGACCGCAAAAGAAAAGTTTTGTTTTCCTTTTAAAAGAAAAAATCGGGCGCGCGCAAATAAAAAATTGTGAACAAAACTTTTCTTTGTCGGAGCGAGCGTTAGCGAGCGGCGGCGGGGCGGAGCGTCAAAATTCAGCGTTCGGATTTTCGCTAAAAAAAGTTCGGATTTCGTTCAGCGTTCGGAGCTTACAAAAGGATATTCAATCATTGGATATCCTTTTTTTTTGTAATTTCATGGAGTGGATTCGAACCGACGGGAAAGGGAGAAAACGGGAGTTTTCTCATGCTGAGGAAAGTCCACGAAAACCCGAAGGTTTTCGTGAGAGTCCCGAAGGGACGATCGGGATGCAATCCGACCCTGGAAGTGCCGAAAAATATGGCTAGACTAAGCCATATTTTTATATATCCATCTGGTAGGAGTGTTCAACAGTTCGAATAAATTCCGCGATCTGTTGGTATTTTTTGTTAATAATCAATAATTATTTATTGCAAAACAATAAATAATGTGTTATGATGTTATTATTAATTAAATTATGTGTTTTATGAAAAAAGGATCAACACTTATTTTAAAAGGGGCAATAAAAATCATGGGGCTAGTGGTGTTCGCATTATGTGGCTTAATAATTTATACCTTGATTAACGAAGGCTTGCCAACCCCACAATATCGATATTTGCTACTCTCCATCATAACGTGCATATTTGCATCTGCCATACCGTTCTATATTGCTTTGTTCCATGCACTGAAGTTGCTAAGCTATATCGACAATGGTACCGCGTTTTCGGAATTATCAATAATAGCTTTAAAAAAAATAAAATATTGCGCTGTTACAATCAGTATTCTATACGCAGTTTGTGAGCCATTCATATTTATGGTGGCAGAGATAGACGATGCTCCCGGTCTAGTATTATTTGGAACGATTCCAGTATTCGCCTCATTTGTAATCGCCGTCTTTGCTGCTCTTTTGCAAAAATTATTGAGTGAAGCCATTGCAATCAAATCGGAAAATGAATTAACAGTATAGGATCGAATATGCCAATTATAATTAACATCGATGTGATGCTTGCAAAAAGAAAAATGAGTGTTACAGAGCTATCGGAACGAGTTGGGATAACACTGGCTAATCTTTCTATTTTAAAAAACGCTAAAGCTAAAGCCGTTCGGTTATCTACGCTCGAGGCTATTTGCAAGGCTTTGGACTGCCAACCAGGTGATATATTGGAGTATAAAGAAACTTAATTAAGATAGTTCGAACGTCGTCCGCGACCCCGAGCAAAAGTTTAAAAACTCTAAAAATTCGCTTACTATAGCGGATTATTTATTTCGAACATTTGATTACAAACGCAGGATGCAAAAATTGAATGTATATTTTTAGTGTGGTAAACTTAATAAGTAAGTAATCAAAACAGGCTATTCTGTAGCATTTATGCCAAAATTTAATAAATTATTGGTCTTAGACATAGACGAAACCTTAGTTTTTGCTGCCGAAAAAAAACTTTTTTATGAACCTGATTTTAATGTATTGGATTACTACATTTACAAACGTCCCGGTTTGGATATTTTTTTAAATACTTGTTTAGAGTGGTTTGACGTGGGAGTCTGGACATCATCTGGTGAGGCGTATGCACAAGGTGTTTTAAGCATGATTTTTAATGACGTAAATAAATTAAAAATAGTATTAACAAGTAATCATTGTGTTAGAAAATTTAATCATGATATTGGATGTCACTATACAATAAAAGATTTAAAAAAGATTGTTCGAAAAACAGGGCACCCCATAGAACAGGTTTTAATGATAGATGATTCAAAAGAAAAAGTTGAAAGAAATTATGGCAATGCAATAATTGTTAATGAATTTACTGGTCAACCCGATGATGATGAACTACCAGAATTATTAAAGTATTTAGAATTAATTGGCCCAGTGGAAAATGTTAGAACGGTAGATAAATTAAGATGGAGAAGTAAACTTAAAGTAATTTAAGTACTTCAGTTCGAACGTCGTCCGCGACCCCGAGCTCGATTTAGAAAACAGACTAAAGAAAGTCTGTTTTTCTTTTTAGTTGAAAGTAAAAACGGTTGGCTCAGAAGTGTTTTTTACACCATATGTTTTTAGAAAAAAATGTAATATCCCGTTGGCCTCGGGACATTGAAAAAAATACGAATCTTTTTTAGCGAAAATCCGAACGCTGAATTTTGAAAAACTTTTAGTTAGTATTTTGCTTTGCAAAATGCGCCGCCAATACAGTTGCGATTGACCCGCCCTGCCCATTCGTGCGCAACATCAAGGAACTCTTTTTTTGTTTGTCAAATTTTAATATTTTTGATAACATTGTATTAAGCAAGAAAGCGTTACTGCGCAATGAACAATTTTTCAAAATATATAATTTTTCAGACGGAGAAGCTTTTGCGCCGGATTTTGTGTTATTTTTGAAGGAAAGTAAAACAGGCAAAAAAATTATTTATCAGGTATTTATTGAGCCCGAAAATGAGACACTGGCAAAAGCCGAGCCGTGGAAAAAAGAATTTTTTTTAGAAATTGAAAAAGAGCACAAAACAGATCTTGATTTGATAAAGCTAAAAATAAAGACTTTAAATTACTGGGTTTGCCGTTTTTTAACGAAAGTGCAAGACAAAAGTTTGAAGAAGTATTTGAAAAGCAATTATTATAATACTATTCAATTAAACAAACTAACTCCCGAAGAAAAGCGAGTGATAATTGACAAGGACACGGAGGCGCCTTTTTTGGGAAAATATGTGAACAATACCGATCATGGCGTGTATGTTTGTCGGCAGTGCAATGCTCCGCTGTATAATTCCAAAGACAAATTTGAAAGCACTTGTGGTTGGCCGAGCTTTGATGATGAGATAGATGGTGCGGTGAAGCGCACTCTTGATGTCGATGGAATCAGAACCGAAATTACCTGCGCTCGCTGTGGCGGACATTTGGGACATATATTTAAAGGCGAATATCTCCAAAAACATCCGTCACTGCGTCAATTCCATCTCATTAAAATTTATTGAAGAAAAATAATAATATGTCTAAAAAAATAGTTTTAGCCGGGGGTTGCTTTTGGGGATTGGAAGATTTGATTAGAAAACAGCCTGGGGTAATAAACACCGAGGTTGGCTATACCGGAGGCGAGGTGCCAAATCCAACTTATGAAAACCACGAAGGCCATGCCGAAGCGGTTGAGATTGAATATGATGAAAACATAACTTCCTATAAAAAGCTTTTGGATTTTTTCTTTCAAATCCACAATCCGACTACATTGAACCAGCAAGGAAATGATGTTGGCACATCTTACCGCTCGGCGATTTTTTATGGAAACGAAGATGAAAGAAAAGAAGCGGAAAATTTTATTGATATAGTCAACAAATCCAAACGCTGGCAAGATCGGGTAGTGACTTCTTTGGAGCCTTTGGGGGTATTTTATCCGGCGGAAGATTATCATCAGGATTATTTACAAAAAAATCCGGGTGGATATACTTGCCACGCCATATATTTTGATAGTTATCTAAAATAATTAATTTAATAATCTTATGAAAAACATCATGTACATAATACTTTTGGTCATTGTCGCCGCACTTCTCGTGTGGACAGCGATTAGTTATTTTTTAAATCGCTCAGTAAAAACACCTGAATATACTGTCGTAGAGAAGCGTGAAGGGTACGAAATACGTTCGTATAAACCATACCTCACAGCTCAAGTTGAAGTATCCGGTACTTATGATGAAGCAATGAATCAGGGCTTTCGTATTCTGGCTGATTATATTTTCGGCAATAACACGAAACAAACTGGTATTGCCATGACTGCGCCGGTAACAGAAGCGGAGTACGAAAAGATGGCAATGACCGCGCCTGTGGTGGAAAAAGAAAGCGAGGTTTTGTCTATGACTGCGCCGGTAGTTGAAACCAGTGATAATACAAAAAGAATTATTTCATTTGTTATGCCATTTGAATATACTCTTGAGACGCTTCCGAAACCAAATAATCCTGAAGTGAGCATTGTTCCGCAAAAGGCAAGAAAAGTAGCGGTACTTAGGTTTTCGTGGTTTAGAAATACCCTACGTGTCGCAGGTAAAAAACAAGAATTATTCAAACTTTTAGAACGAGATTCTATTAAACCGAAAGGATTGCCCGAATACGCCGGATACAATGCGCCATTTACCGCCCCGTGGCTGAATAGAAACGAAGTAATGATTGAGATTGAATAACAACAAAAAACCGCTCATTCAAGAGACGGTTTCTTGTTTGATTTTTATCTAGAAAAAGCTTACTGTTTAGCAAGCTTCATGGATATAGCGGCGAGGTAGACGGTGGCAAGCCCGACGATAGCGTACACGACTCTTGAAAGCGCGGACATATCACCGAAGATAGTAGCCACAAGGTCAAATTTCAAAATACCGACCAACCCCCAATTTAAACCGCCGACAATGACTAAGACCAAAGCGATCCAATCAAATGCGTTTAGTTTGTTCATAAATTAATATTATTTTGTAAATTGTTTAGTCTGCGTCTCGACCTTAACGCAACATCATAATTATACCAAAAATCACGTAAAAATGTTATACGTAATGCACATATCAAGAGATTAAAATATGAAAAAAAAGATCGTAAAAGTAAATGATAAATTCCAAAAGGGTTATAAATACCTGCTTACCGAACCGGTGGGACGGAATTTGCATCCGGATTTCAAGCCGGAGCTTGCACCAAAACAGATGCTCGCGCTCGGCGTTTTTGGCGGCAAGTATATGACCGATTGCAAAAAGGAGTTTCCTAAGGACTGGTTTACCCGCGCCAAGATTTCGCCCGAACATCACGACGACACGCTGAATTTTTTTCATAAGCACGCCAGTCAGCCGCTAAAAGTGTGGCGTGAAAATGGGTGGATCAACGAACAACATGACCCTCGCGGCTGGTTCCAGTGGTATTGCCGCTATTATATGGGCAGGCGATTGCCAGGCGAAGACGAAAGACAAATCAAAAGGTGGAAAGCCATTCGCCGACACATATCGCAAATCAAGAAAAACTGTCGGCAGAAAGATTTGACCTGTCGTCCTACACAAAGACAAGCTGTTCTGCATTGGGCATATGACAGCCGGAAAATGTGAAAAATGCAGGTGTGTTAGATAGCGCGTTAACTAGTTTTTTAATTGAATTGACTCGTAATTTAAAATTACCTAAACAACTTGTATATTTCAGTTCGAACGTCGTCAACGATCCGGAGCAAAATAAAAATATTCAGATTTACCTGGGTATTTTTATTTATATTGTTTTATAAACCAGTGTTTGCTATTATATAGTATAAATTTATTTAACATCTAACATATGACCAAAATAGCAAAATTATGTTTATTAGTATTAATAGCGCTAACCATAATTCCTCTATCAGGTTGTGGTCGTGTTGAAAAAGCAGAAGGAACACCGGAAAATATAACAAAAACAGAAATTAATTGTGAAGCGCCCTGCGCCAACTATGTAGATAAGTGTTTAACTTTAGTGCCGGGAGCCACACAGCAACTTTATGTTGATGGACAAACTTCTTGTGTTAAGGAGTGTAAAGATTGGGACGTTAAGAAAACAAAATGTATTTCAGATGCCGAAAACTGCACTTTGATGACTGACGAATGTAAATTGTAATATATGAACAATAAATTTTTTCTTGCCGTTTTAAACATACTTACGCTTTGTACGATAATCGGAGCGGTTAGTGTTTTTCTTATTAAAGATGGCTACTGGATTGGCCCGGTTTTGATCTTATTATCTCTACTTTGTCTGATTTCTCTATTGCCATTTAAAATAAAATGGAAATCTGCTTTACCTGATATATATTTTGGCTTGATAGATAATGGGATTTTGGCAATAATGGCAATTTTCGGCGGTCATTTTGGCGGAGTACCAGGAGCTATTTTGGGTGGAGTGGTTGGTAATGCTATAACAGATGGAATTGCTGGGATCTTTGAAGGCTACTCGGCCGAAAAATTAAGACTTCAGCTTGTGCCTGAAGAAAGAACAATGCTCAAATCAGCCGTTGGCAAAATGGCTGGCTGTCTTTTAGGTGCTGGGGTGGTTTTATTTATTGCCACCCTATTCAAATTTTAGCAAGATGGTTCGAACATCGTCAGTGACCCGGAGCCAAGAGAGACGAAGCATATTTAGTGCTTCGTCTTTTCTTTTATTTAAGCCAAAAAAAATTGGTTCGAACCTAAGTATCTTTATATCAGGTTCTATGATATAGTTAAAATATAAAAATTGCTTTTTGAGCAACTTAAAAATAGTCATTTTTAGTTAATTATCTTTTTATAACTATATGGAAAATAATATGGTTGCAGCCAGTCAATCTACCGATGCCGAAAAGGTAATGATTAGTCATTTTCTTAAAACTTTTTCAGATACGGCAGGAGAACCATTTTTAATCCTTAATTCCGACCTTGTAGTGGTTGGGGCGAATGAGTCTTTTTTAAGAAATTTCCGGGTTACGATAGAGGAGACTATTAATAAACTTGTCTACAATTTGGGAAATAGCCAGTGGGACATCCCCGAGCTTAGAAATTTATTAGAAAATATTTTACCGAAAAAAAAGTTTTTAACGGCTTTGAAGTTTCCCATGTATTTCCCAATATTGGTTTGAGAATAATGTTGCTAAATGCCAGAAAAATAGACACGACCAGGCAAATTTTATTGGCAATTGAGGATATTACATATATAAGGATGGTTGAAACTAAATTGGCTGATTATACCAAGGCTCTTGAGGGCGGCGGTGTGGTTAATAAAGCTGAACTTATGTTCCGTATTGATGAGTTGAATAAATTAAATAAGGTTTTTATTGAACGCGAGCACAGAATGATTGAATTGAAGGAAGAAATTAAGGAGCTAAAAAAAGAAAAGGATGCCTAGATAATCGAGCATGTGAAATAATGGGTTTATGTTGTGGGAATATTTTATTAAAAAAGCAATTTAGAATTGTAGTGAGATTTAATTTATTAGCATAAAAATATGGACAATGTAGAAATATTAGTTAAAAAATCGGCGGTTTCAGGGGTAGTGGCGGTTTTGGCATTGATTATAATTTTTGGGAGTTTTGTAATTGTTGGGCCGGGTCAGCGTGGTATTATTGTGCAGTTTGGTAAGGTGAGTGATAGAGTGATGGGCGAGGGTATGAATTTTAAATTGCCGATTAGGGATAGTATAGTTAAGGTGAGTGTTCAGACCGAGACAGTACAGTTTGATAATTTACAGGGCAAGGGTGATTTATCGGAACAAAGCTCGTTATTTTGCGCTACCAAGGATTTGCAGGATGTGCAGATCGCGGTGATTGTGAATTATCATTTAGACGCCAATAAAGTAAACAAGACATTTCAACAGTATGGTTCGACATACAAGGCGAATATTATTGAGCCGATTATCAGAGAGGTGATAAAAAGCCAGGCAGCGCTGTATACCGCCGAGGAGTTGGTGACCAAGAGGGCGGAATTTAGCGAGAAGGTTTCTGTTTTATTGGCTGATAAACTTAGTGGTAAGGATTCTATTTTTGAGCGGTTAAATATTACTAATTTTCAATTTTCTGATTCGTTTAGCAAGGCCATTGAGGCGAAGGTGACGGCCGAACAGAATGCTTTGGCGGCAAAAAATAAGTTGGAACAGGTGAAATTTGAGGCGGACCAGAGAGTCGCGGAGGCGAGGGGTGAGGCGGAGGCGATAAAAATTCAGGCCAATGCGATTCAGGCGCAGGGCGGGAAGGAGTACGTCTCTTTGAAATGGGTGGAAAAATGGAATGGAATATTGCCGACGACGGTTTTGGGTGATTCGGTGCCGATGATTAATTTGAGTAGGTAGGGGGTTGAGGTGAATAAATAGAACGGAGCATTGAATATGCTTCGTTTTTTTGTGTAATAATAGAAAAAATGATATACTACTGCAATAAAAAAATTATATGCGTATGAAAAATAGGTTGACGAGAAAAGCAATATGCAAAAAATGCATATTGCTAATTCTGACAAGTCCGTAGTTTTTTATTCTCTTGATTTTGGCCGTCGGTTATCGTGCTAATTCCGCGCGCGTTATTGCTTTTCGCCAATGGGCAACAAAAACATTGCGTGAGTACATTGCCAAGGGGTACGCAATCAATCGGTCTCAAATTAAGCACAATTACTCCGAATTTATGAGTGCGGTGGAAAATATCAAATTGTTATTGCCACCGGGTAGTGCTGTTGATCAAATAGGTTAATAATTTAATTTTGATTAAAATATGGAAATCACAATCTTTTTAGCAAGGTTTTGGGGAAGTTTGTTTATGATTTTGGGCGCGATGTCTATTGGCGCGAAGTTATTAGGTAGAATAATTGAATACACTGAAGATAAAACCATTACTATTTCAACCGGCTATATTACCTTTTTGTTAGGTTTGGCTACTGTTGTCGCGCATAATATCTGGGTCGCTGACTGGCGCGTCGCTATTACTATTTTAGGTTGGGTCACATTATTTAAGGGAATTGAAAAAATTGGATTTCCTGATCGTGTTAATAAAAAAGCCCAGGTGTTCAAGGGTAGACAGATACTTTGGGGTAGCGTAATATTTTTAATTGGTGCTTTGTATTTTTGGATTAGCTTTTAAGATAATTTAGTTTGATGGTGCATCATCTTTAATCAAAAAACTGCCTCTCAGCAGTTTTTTTGTGGCTCATTTTTTTAATTGTTTCTTCAGATCATCAATCTCTTTTTTTAGTTCAGACATCTTAATTTCTCTGCCAACCATCGAAGCGTTCATTTGTTCTGTTTGTTTATTCTTTTCTTTAAGCGCATCTTCAGCCTCCTTTTTTTTCGTGATATCGTGAATCACTCCAATTAAAAATTTATTTCCATTTTCATCGATTAAGCGCGTCTTTGTTGTAATAATCGTCAAAATTTTGTTTCCTTTACCGGTTAACGGTTCTTCACTAATATTCTGTTCTCCGGTATCAAGTACCTTTTTGTCAACCGCTAAAAAATGTTTCATTTGATCCTTTGGTAGTGATTCACCAAGTGTTTTCCCCAGGATATCACTTTCTTTCATTCCTAGTATTGTGCACAAGGCCTTGTTGGCGATAACAAATTTGAAATTTTCGTCCTTAACAAATATTGGTTCTCCGATTAGATCCAATACACTATGGAGGGGAGGAAGTATTACCGGTTTATTGTTTGGCATAATATTAATAAATAGTGTTAGTGTTTTATCTATTATAACATGCCTAAATTAAATTAAAAAGTATTTTTCCTCTAAACTGAGAATGTATATAGGATAATTCTACGATTTGGTAACTATCGCTAAATCTATTAATTTTTGGTATAATAAGCTCAGTGTATTTTAATATTAATTATATGAAAAAAATATTATTAGTCGCGCTAGTTATCATTTTAATCCCGGTCGGTTTTTATTTGTTCAAATCTGCTAATAATACCGGACCGGTTGCTTGTACTATGGAGGCTAGAATTTGTCCTGATGGCACGGCTGTCGGTCGCACTGGGCCAAGTTGTGATTTTTCTCCATGTCCAGCTAATAGTATTGTTGGGGGTGATAAGGATGAGCATGGGTGTATCGGGTCGGCTGGCTACAGCTGGTGTGAACCGAAGACAAAGTGCTTAAGGGTTTGGGAGGAGACTTGTTATGCAGGCGCAGAACAAGAGATTCAATACAGACTGGCACAAAAATATGGTAAATCGGTTGAGGATGTCACTATAAAAGTGAATAAAAAAACCTCTGAATATATCGCTGGTAGCGTATTTTTTGCAACCAAGGGGTTGTCAACACCAGGAGAAGGCGGGGTCTTTTTAGCCGCCAAGGCGGGTAATATGTGGGAGCTGGTATATGATGGTAATGGGAGTATCCCGTGCGATAGGATAAAGGAACAGTATAGTTTTCCAAAAGATATGCTGGTTGGTTTTTGTGATATATGAAAAAATATTTTATTTTTTCAACAATTGTCATCGTAATTATAGCAGGTCTTTTTATCATTAAATCATTGGAGCGTCCTACTGTTAAAGTGAACGAAAATATCGGTTGGAATACAGTAGTGAATAATGAATACGGTTTTCAATTTAAATATCCCTCTGATTTTTTTGACGTAAATCAGGAGCCAAAAATATTAGTGGGGGATTGTAACTATGGTGTTTTTCCTAATGCCTGTCCGAGCATAAATGATTTGGTGATAAACAACGAATCAGCCGGGGGTGGTGATATTGGTGTTATAAAAAGCAATGTCATCTTGCCAAATTATTGGAAGAAACCCAATGGTGAGAAATTTACGATAAATAGCATACCGTATTGTCTATACCAGACAGTGGATGCGGCCACGGGGCATATATACAACAGCTATTATTACGTCACGGTAAAAAATAAAAAATGTCTTGTCGCGAATTTTGTCACTAACACAGCCAACTGCGATTTTTATTTACCTCTAGAAAATGGTAATACCGAACAGGCAAAAGGATATAACGCTTGTATAGTTACCAATCAAAATCAGCCGAAGGTACTAAGTCAGATACTTTCTACCTTTGAGTTTATAAAGCAGTAATAAAATAATTTAATTATTAAAAACTATGTTTAGTGGGCTATTCACAAAAATAATACTTGCAATCATTTTTGGTGCAACTATTGGCTTGGAACGAGAGGGGAGCCATCAAGGCTCTAATGAGATCGGAGGTATACGTACCTATTCTTTAATCGCTTTAGTTGGAGCTTTGGCAGGCGTGTTTTTTACGAATAGTTATTCTTCCTTAGGTTTATTGTTGGCCGCTGGTCTATTAATTTTATTAATTTCTTACTACATTGTCAGCTCCTCAAATACCCATGATTTTGGTCTAACTAGTGAGCTATCGGTTGTTACCACTTTTTTGATTGGCTTGTTATTAGTATTGGATATTATTCCCTTGCAAATAGTAGCAGCACTTTTTGTCATATTTATGCTCATTCTTTCTTTGAAATCAAAAACCAGTCAATTTGTCGCCGGAATTTCCAGACAGGAATTGCAGTCATTCATCAGCTACGCCATTATCGCTTTGGTGGTGTTGCCTTTTTTACCGGATGTTGGTTATAAGTTAATTGATATTCCGGTTTTGCCGGAGATATTAAAAGGCTTGAATGTGGATCTGGGTCAATTTAGTACCCTGGATTTAATTAATCCCAGAAAAATTTGGATGGTAGTGGTATTGATTACCGGCATTGATGTATTTGGATATATCTTGGGTAGGATTGTCGGTAATAAAAAGGGTTTTGCGCTGACTAGTTTTGTGGCTGGTTTTGTTTCATCCACCTCAGCCACCCAATCTTTGGCACAAAAAAGCAAGAAGACTAGTTTTGTTAATCACTTGGTCGGGGCGGCGGTGCTCGCCAATTTAGCTAGTTTTTTACAAATATTTTTATTAGTTGGACCGGTTAACCCGCAATGGCTTGTTTCCATCATTCCCAGTATTCTCATTATGATTTTTACGGCTGGGATAGTCGCCATGATTTTTTTGAGAAAAAAGGAACCGGAAAAAAATGAGAAAGAGCAGGAAGTAAAGTCTACAAAAATATTTTCTTTAATGCCGGCACTCAAGTTTGCAGGAATTTTGATTGTTATTAAAATTGTCACAAAAATTTGTCTGATTCTATTTGGACAGTCGGGTTTTGTAATTAGCTCGATTATCGCTTCCTTTGCTGGTTTAGATGCAATTTTAGTTACGCTAGCTGAAATGGCCGGCCAGGCTATTACATTTAAATTCGCTTTGCTCACGTTCTTGCTGGTTAATGCTACTAATTTGTTGAGCAAAACGGTTTATTCCTATTTACAGGGTACTCGTGGGTTTGCATTTAAGTTTTTAGTAGCGGCTGTGTTGATTATATTAACTGGATCCGCTTGGTTGTTTTTTATTTAGTATTTTATTATTAATTTTTTATTTTTATGAATAAATAGGGGGTTTTAATTAATTATATTAATTATTATTTTATTGATATGAATAAAAAAATGATATATATAGGCATAGTTGCTTGTGCTCTCGCTTCGTTAGGTGCAACAAATGTTTTGGCTAATGATAGTAGAGAATATAAAGGTGCTGGCGAGGAGCATCGAAGCAAAGTAGCGGAAGTGGTAAAAAAAATGGAAAAAACTGCAGGAATGGATTTAAAAATTAGAGATGAGGTAAAAACTGTGGCTCAAGAAGAAAAAAATTCTAGCGAAGTAATAAAGGAAAAAATGGATATGGTAGAAAAAAGAAGCGGTTTTAAAACTTTTTTGACTGGTTCGGATTATAAAAATTTAGGTGATCTTAGGAGCGAACTAGTCACAACCCAAAATCGTTTGGATAGATTAAACAAAGCTCTGGATCGGGCAACTAGCACGACGATAAAGGCTGATTTGGAGGCCCAAATTAAGGAACTTGAAGCCATCAAGACAAAAGCCGATACCTTTGTTAAGGATAACGAAAACAAGTTTAGCTTATTTGGATGGTTGGTGAGGATGTTCAGATAGCGGTGGATAATTTGTCTATTGGTTAGTGCTTGAACGGAGTATTTTTTATACTCCGTTCTTTTTATTATAAATATTGTTGGCTTAAAATAGCCAAAAATTAGGCCTGTCAGTTTGACAATTAGCCAAAATTGTGGTATCATTGCGCCGTTAGTTAACCTTTTTTAGGTTAGCTGTTCATATTTTATACTATGTCCGAAAATGTAGTTTTACGCTTCGATAGTGTCACCTTTGAATATATAGAAGGAAAGCCCGTGCTTGATGAGGTGAACTTTGGTGTACGCAAAAACTCAAAAATCACTTTAATGGGGCAGAATGGCGCTGGTAAAAGTACCATTTTCAAATTGATAAAGGGGGAATTAAAACCCACTAAGGGTCATGTTTTTATTACTGATAATGCCAGTATCGCCACCGCTTCGCAGATGGTGGATAAACAGGATATAGACTTAACTGTTGAGGAATATTTTGCCAAGGCTTACAATGGGATCCCTTCAAAATTAAAAAGTGAAATTAGTAAGGTAATGAATGCGGTTAATTTATCCGTTCCAACGGATAGAAAAGTAGGGGAATTGTCCGGAGGCCAACAGGCAAGAATTTTGCTGGCTTATGCTTTGATTCAAAATCCGGATATTTTGCTTTTAGACGAGCCGACGAATAACCTGGATAAAGCTGGTATTGATCACCTAATAGAATTTTTGGTGATGTATGATAAAACGGTCATGGTCATTTCGCATGACGCTGATTTTTTAAATTGTTTTACCGAGGGCGTGGTTTATCTGGATGTCTTCACTAAAAAAATTGAAACCTACGTCGGCGACTATTTTTCCGTGGTAGAAGAAATTGAGGCGCGAATTGAGAGAGAAAGAAAGAAAAACGCGCAGTTGGAAAAAGAAATTCTGGATAACAAAGAAAAGGTAAACTTTTTTGCGAACAAGGGCGGTAAGATGAGAAAACTTGCGAGCAAATTAAAAGAAGAAATTGCGGAGTTGGAAGATAACAAGGTGGATGTGAGGCGAGAGGATAAAACTATCCGAGATTTTGAAATTCCGGCGCAGGGGATTATTGGCAATATTGTAGTTATTAAATCAGTAAAAATTATTCAGAATCATGAGCCGGTGATAAAATCGGTCGATATATTGTTAAGACAGAGAGATCGTCTCCTCATTTCCGGGCCCAATGGTATCGGCAAGAGTACACTATTAAGATCATTGGTGAGTAGCACTAATCCAGACGCGGTCATTCAAAAAGATACGCAGATTGGTTATTACAGCCAGGATTTTGCCACCCTGGATTATGATCAAACAGTTTTTGATTCGTTAAAAAGCGTGTTAACCGATGGAACGGATTTGCAGGATATGCGATCTGTGGCCGCGGGTTTTTTAATTACCGGCGAATTGATGGGACACAAAATTTCTGATTTGTCGGAGGGGCAGAAGGGATTGCTGTCCTTCGCACGGTTGGTGTTGATGAAACCAGGACTTTTGGTTTTGGATGAGCCAACCAATCATATTAACTTTCGTCATATTCCAGTTATCGCGAGGGCGATAAATAACTATGCTGGCGCAATTGTCCTAATCAGCCATATGCCGGATTTTGTAAAGGAAATCAGATTTGATAACCGATTGGATTTGGGGAATATATAGGTGATCATTGCGTAATATTAAAAAATGTGTTAATATAGCGAAAATTACACTTTAAGTAATTTAAAATATTGTATGGGAAATTTTAATCGTGACGATAGACGGCCGGCAGGTGGTTTCAAACGCCGATTCGGTGGTGAAAAGTCATTTGGCGGTGGACGATCTTTTGGTGGTGGTAGCAGATTCGGCGGAAGAGATGGTGGGAGACCGCCTATGCATGAGGCAACATGTAGTGCTTGCGGAGCCAGTTGTCAGCTTCCTTTTAGACCAACCGGGGAAAGACCGGTTTTCTGCAGCACCTGTTTTGATAAACAGGGCGGCAACACCTCAAGACCGAGCAGATTCGGCGGCGACAGGCAGGAACGACCCCGCTTCGAAGATAAACAGATGCATGATGCGACCTGTTCAAAATGTGGTAAGGATTGCCAGGTACCATTTAAACCAATGGCTGGTAAGGATGTATTTTGTAGCGATTGTTTTGAAAAGGGCGGTAGTAAAGGAACCGGCGAAATATTGGAGCAAATTAAAATGCTAGGCGTGAAAATTGATAAGCTTACAGCACTAGTGTCATCTGTGAATGGAGAAAACAATAAAGTGGTTGAGAAAAGAGGCGAGGTAGCATCTGAAAAGGTTGTTGGAAAGAAAAAAGATAAAATCAAGACAAAAAGTTTGGTAAAAAAATCCTCAGAAAAAAAGAGAAAATAATACCGGTCCAACAAATTACAAAATCACCCATTTAGGGTGATTTTGTTGAATTACAACGATGTTGGTGATATAATAAATAACAACCGAGTTGTTAAAATAATTCAAGAAAATTTTAAATATATGGCGGACATAAAAAAAATTGAATGGGAAGAAAGTTATAGTGTTGGAGTAAAAATCATTGATAATCAGCACAAGAAATTTTTTGATATCATCAATAATCTTATTAGCGTGCTAGGTAGGCGTGTGACGGAAGGTGATATTAAGGAAATTATTGACGGGCTCATCGCGTACACGGAATACCATTTCGCGACTGAAGAAAAGTATTTTAAGGATTTCAATTTTGAAGGTGCTGCCGAGCATATCAAACAGCATCAATTGTTTAGAGAAAAAGTTGCGGAGATACAAAAAAGCTTTGGTGATGATTTGCCCGGTTTTGCTTTTGGATTAGCGGATCTTTTAGAAGATTGGCTTATTGACCATATAATGACTATGGATCAACAATATAAAAATTGTTTTATTTCACACGGTTTAAAATAATATTTTATGAAAAACGAACATATTGCAAGCACGCCAAAAGATGTTTTTTTGCATCTTTTTAATATAGTCACATTTTACCTTAGCGTGGTTGGTTTTATCATGCTCTATATCCAGTATATCAACGCGCAATTTCCTGACGCGCTCAATTATTATTATACGGCTATTGCCGACACGGTTCGTGTATCAACATCGATTCTTTTCATCGCGGTGCCGGCGTATTTGTATACGTCATGGTTGTTGGCAAAAGATTTGACAGCCAATCCGGAAAAAAGAGAGCTGCGATTGCGTAAATGGCTGGTATATTTTACTCTTTTTATCTCCGCCATTACGATTATTATTGATTTGATGATTTTCGTGTATAATTTTTTGAATGGCGAGTTAACCGTGCAATTCTTTTTGAAGGTGTTAGTGGTGCTTCTAGTAGCAGGGGCGGTGTTTGGATATTACATGTGGGATTTGAAGAGAAAGGCTGCAAAATCTAAGATACCAAAAATTTTAACGGTTGTAGTTTCCGTTGTGGTTATTACCAGTATTATTATGGGGTTCTTTATCGTTGGTACGCCAGCCCAGCAGAGGGAGAGGCGTTTTGATGATCAGCGAATTCAGGATTTACAAATTTTGCAAGGGCAGGTGATTGATTATTGGCAGAAAAAAAATGTTTTGCCGGTGGGCCTAATTAATCTGGAGGATAATATTACAGGATTTATTGCACCAAAGGATCCGGGGTCAAAACAAACATACGAATATATTGTGAATGGTCCGCTTGCATTTGAATTGTGCGCCACTTTTTCGCGGTCAGATATTAATGATAAACTAAATAAGGGATCACCCTATTATGCGTATCCGATTAGCGCGTATCAGCAGAATTGGAACCATGATGTTGGGCGAGCATGTTTTTCTCGAACGATTGATCCGGAGTTGTATAAATTGAATTTAAATGATAAGGGTGTGCCGGGTTTGGCGCCGGTGAGATAGTTGTATTGTGAGAATAAAAAATAATGGTCGATTTGGCCATTATTTTTTTAATGCAAAATTTGACTTTTGTTTGGAATAGTATATATTAGCAGTAATATTCGCTCAATTTGGTCGCAAGGAGACTACAAATGGTGCACACGATAGCTACTTGGCTGAGGGCAATTGCCCCCGTTCTGCTATCATTGGAGGGTTACCGTTCATTTTTGGGCTCCTGAAGAGCCAATATTTCAGACCACTCGGTCTGTTTTTTAATAGTCATTTGAAGGGAACATTTTTGGTTTAAATGTTTAAATTGGCCACAACAATCGGTAA
>Ga0074198_1000980_pt1 | contig 22747 bp, 27 predicted proteins | sample EPASupsiteSAE323_FD_64527 | JGI IMG/M metagenome (GOLD analysis project Ga0074198, IMG submission 64527) | Bioremediated contaminated groundwater from EPA Superfund site, New Mexico - Sample SAE3-23 | ecosystem: Environmental > Aquatic > Deep subsurface > Groundwater > Contaminated ...
TCCACGCCGTGACTCCCGGCCCTGCCTGGAACGCCTTCGGCACTACTGCCAGCGTCGCGCACGAGTACGAGGGCTTCGGTGGGAGAAGCGACTACGCAAAGGAAGAAGGTGGCGGCTATTATGCAGGCAGAATCGCAGCTGCAGAGGCCCTCCTTGCCATGCGCAGGCAGGCCAAGGTAATCATATTCCGCGAAATCGACGAAGGCTACGATGTGCCTGTAGGTGTGTGGGAAGTGCGCGAGAATGCGCGCAACGCCTTCCGCAAGGGAGCTGACGCGAAATTTTCGACCCTGAAAGAGGCGCTGGCGTATGTCGCGCCAAGGCTGCGCACCCCAATCTCTTCTTACCTTGCAAAGAGCAGGATCATGGGCCAGACGAGGCTTTCAAGCTATTTTTAGCAAAGATTAAGTTTGAAGCCAGCAATGTTTTAGTGAGGCAATGGCGTGGACAACACAACGGATGGTGTTGATGATGGTTTTGGCGACTCTGAAAACGCCGCTAGCGAAGCGTCCGAGAATGTCGGCACAATAGATAGTGTGGATGGCAGGCCGTCCCTACCATTCTCCGTCGCAGCCCTTGCGGTCTCGTTTGTAGTGCTTTACTTTACTCCCCTTCTTGAACTCGCCTTGGGCTTCGGCGGGCCGTCCGTGGCGTTGGACTCGGGCACGAAACTGCTTGTCTCGTTCTTCCTTGCTTTCGGGATTGGCATCTTCTGGGAGTATATTTTCTAGTTTCAGGTCAAAAACCGGCTTTTGGCCCGGGTTCCTAATATTTGCGGTAAACCGTAAAACTCTCTTTTTTTAGTTTTTTCCAAGAAGCAGGAAACTCTGTTTTTGCTTTTTGGGTTGCTTGTGTCTTTTCTAGGCTTTTACAAAATCAGTAGTCGAGCCCGTAGCTATCCAGAAGCTTTGCGTTCTTCTTTTTCAAATAGTGGGCATAGGCTCCTCCTGCCACAACTCCTGCCAGGTGTGCGGAATAGCCGATGCCTCCAGCCAGGCTCAAAGTGCCCCAAAGGCTCACCAGGGTCCAGAAGAACATCATCATCCACATGGGCACCGGAACGAACGGAAGGAATATGATTGAAACTGGCAGGTTGGGTTCTAGTATGGCCAGCGCGCCCGCTATACCATATATTGCGCCAGACGCGCCAAGCCCTGGGATGAATGCGCTTGGCGAAAGCAACGCATAGCCCAGGTTTCCGACGATTCCCGTTGCAAAGTAGATTCCCAGGAAGCGCTTTGCGCCAAGCTTGTACTCCAGGTACGGCCCGAACGTGATGAGTGCGAACATGTTGAAGAAAAGGTGGGACCAGTCGCCGTGCATGAATATTGCCGTGACCAGCGTCCACGGCTGTGCGAGCACGAGGTTGGGCGTGACCGCAAACAGGTATGTGAACCAGTCCCGCTCAAGCGGCGACGCGGGCGTGAATGCAAGCTGGAGTATGAAAACCAGCACGCAGGCTGCCACTAGGTAGTATGAGTAAAACGTGTTCTGCTGGCTCATCGGAATCTTCAATCATTATTTGCGCTCGCAAATAAAAGCCCGTTTGTCGCAAAACCTTCCATGGACCGTCCGCGCGTAGTCTCAGTGGTTTCCAAGGATGCCGAGGAGCGGCTGCCTCCTGACGAGGCGGGCGTGCAGGTGCTTGAGTCCTACGTTCCCGCAGATAAGCAGGTAACTCCTCAGGCAGAAGCACAAATGCCGCAATCGGCGCAAAAAGTGCCTATTCCTGCGAGTATGTCCGGACAGAAACCCGCAGGCAGCGTCTTAGGTTCGCTTTTTTCAAAAATCCGGTCCCTGTTTGGACGCTAATGCGTCGGACGTGCCTGCAGCTAGTAGTATTATTTCGAGTGTAGCTCCCAGCTTACATGTACACTAGGATGAGTGCAAGCAGCATTACCCAGAACCAGGTGCCCCAGGAGTCCGACTTGTCGTATAGCTTCAGGCTTCCAAAGTAAGGTCCGTGGACAAGCTTGGGGTCGAGGTCGATGCCGGGCACGCCCTTGAATATGATGCGCAGGGGTATGGTGAGCGCTCCCACTATGAAGTCGATGGCGACGAAGATGAAATCCAGCGCGGATTCGTAAGTCCTCATTATTTGTCACTCTTTGTGCGTAGTAACATATGTCTTAGGTGGTATTTAAGCCTTCCTTTGGGCGTCATTCGCACCCTTTTCCCTGCCCGCCTGCCTCTGACAAAGGCTTAAATTGTGCCAAAAAGTAATCGCTTCCGTAGTCCGGGAGCCGGGAAGTCTCAGGCCAGGCCCGGGGATGTGTTTCATATGCGCAGGATGATGTGGTTCAAGGTAGGCGACACGAAGTTCCACCTTCTCAAGCTCGCAGGCTCGTTTTTGATCGTCACCTTCATGCTCAAGGTGATGCAGGCCGCATACAACATCTTCCTTACCATGGAGAAGGTGCGCGCAGCCGAGGTCAACCCCGCGCTGATTTCGCAGTTCTTCGGCTGGACCATGGGCGCAACCGCGTACCCGTCAAGCCCCACCGCGTTTTCCATGCAGGACCTCATCGGCGTGCTCCTTACTCCCACTGCTGACTTCATGATGTGGCTGGGGTTCCTCGTAGTGGCGTTGATGGTCTACCAGGCAGGCAAGTTCGTGTTCCCGGTTGAGGAATATGAGAACCGCGTGCCGGAGCACCACAAGCAGGCCATAGTGGAGGCGGTGCGCGCGCACCGCGAGAAGCTGGCGCGCGAGGAAGCCGCAAAGGCCGCATCCGCAAGGAAGACCTACAGGCGCTAATTCTTTCCTTTTTCTTTTCATTTTTTATTCAAAATAGTATTTTTATTCCGCCCCCGCTACCTTGTACTGAGGGGTTTTTCCATGAAATCTGGCTCTTTAGTTTTTGTTGCAATTCTTTTGTTCGGTCTTTTGGTTCCTAACGTGTCTGCAGGTGCGGTCACGGTCAAGAACGGCCTGCTCAATGCAACCGGAAACCTGTATGCGGGGTTCGACGGCCTGTTTGTTGACTCGGTCCTAGGCCGCGTGGGCATCGGCACGCTCAACCCGCAGGCCCGGCTTGACGTCAACGGGACTTCCAAATTCAGCGGAATCATGAACCTTTCAAACAACCGCATAATCGGCCTTGCCGCTCCTATCGAGGCAACCGACGCGGCCACGAAGGAATACGTCGACGCGTCAAGTTCCTTGGGCAACGTGACTTTGAACGTGAACATGCCCCTGCAGGGCGTGTTGAACTACGATGCTCAGGCGTCTGGCGGCACCTACTATCGCAATACTATTCCGCTCTCGCTTCCCAAGGCAAACTGCGGGGTGAAGGTTACTGCGTGCTTCAGCCCGCCCGTAAAGATGGTCGTCGGCGCAGACCCTGTTACGAGGATTACGAATGCGCCGATAAACCAAGGCAATGCGGGAATCGTCGCAGTTGCTAGTGGCACGCTTCCAAATTCTTCGTATTACATAGCGGACCCAGATTATTGGTCCGCAAGTTGCCCGCTTGGTTATATCTACACTCACGAATCCGTTGGCTGGTGTTATAATTGCACTGAGGCGTATCCGCTCATAGACCCGGTAAACCACGTGTGCTACAACAACCCGCGTTGCTCCACCGCGTCGGCAGGCGAAACCAGCATACTGTACAGTCTGTCGGAGAACACGTGCATTTACTGTGCGTCCGACCACCCGGTGTACGACCCGACGAGCAAGAACTGCATAAAGAACACGACAATAACCGCCAACTCGATAGGCGGGGTATGTTCGACCATCAACACCTACCTTCCGACGTCGTTCACCGACGTGACGTTCCTCAACGCCTCAGACATGCCCGTAGGTTCAACGCTGATTTCAGTAGCGTACAACTGCCCGTCGGACTAAGCGTGTTGTGGCAAATAGGCGTTGCGAGAAAAAAGGGCGTGTTGCCCCTTTCCCTTCTTTTTCAATTTTTTTATAATCAGCGGATTTCCTTGTGGTCCTTGCGCATCTCGCCTGTGACCATCTCGGACCTGTTTGCGTTCCACACCGAGCCGTAGCGCTCGTTGAGCTGCTCCTCGATGTTCTTGCTGCGTATGATTGAGCGTGCAATCATGCCTTCGTCGATGAGCGGCGCGTTCTCGGTGACTGCCAGGTCGCCTGCAAGCCTGATCACTCCCGAAAGCTCGCGCAGGCGCAATGTCAGCGCGTCCTCGGTCGAGTCCACTTTCTTTGCGCGCCGCCTTGCTTCCTCAATCATGGCCTCAACCGCGCCGACTGTTGCTGCGGGAATCTTTCCGTCCTTCTTGATTTCCTGCGCGACAAACTGCGCAAGCCTCTGGCGGTTTGCAGCGGTGTCCGGCATCGTAGTCTGCAAGAGCAGCTCGTAGCCGTTTCCGATGATGCGCGAGCGAAGCGGCGGGAGTATGTATGGGATGTCGTTGATGTTGGACGCTCCCATGAGCACGAAGTCGCAGGGCACGTCGTCAACGCGCACCGATGCTCCGCTTGACTGGGGGTTCCTTCCCACAATCGGGTACTTCTTTTCCTGCATCGCAGTAAGGAGGAACCTCTGGATGTTGTGAAGAGACGAAATCTCGTCGATGAACAGCACGCCCTCGTGCGCCTCGTGTATCGCCCCTGCGACGACTCGCGTGTATGGTGGGGTTCCGATTTGCGCGTGGCCTCCGTACGGGTCGTGGCGCACGTCGCCAAGCAGTTCGGTTTCCGAAGCGCCGGTTGCAACTACGAAGTTCTTGCGGTTAAGAGGGATGATTGTCTTTCTGGGAACCTTCTTCTTCTGCGTGTCCAGTTTCTCAAGCGAAAGCTGGTCCATCACGCGTATCTTGTCGCCTGCGCCCTCGTAGACTATGATTTCCTCGCGGCCGTCCTCGGTTGAGCGGGTGGTGTGCACGCGCGCCTTCTGGCCGGTTGGCATGTGCGGGAAAAGCAGGTCTCCAAAAGGCGAGCTTTCGGTTGCGTACTTGTCCATTCCGCACGACGGGCACGCGCTGTCCTGCTGGCGCGAAAGTTTTCCGCAGCGCCTGCACCTGTATCCGAGGCGCTCGGCAACAAACGACGGCACTTCGCGCGGGTCAACAATCTTTCCCTCAAGCTGCTTTGCAAGCTTCTTTTCCTTGAGGATTTGCTCCTTCGAAAGGACCTCGACAATCGGGCGTTCCGGGTTCTCCGGATTGTGCAGCACGCTGATTTCGTGCTCGGGCTTTGCAAGGCAGTATGCAGTGGCCTGCGCAAGCATCGACTTGCCGGTTCCCGGCGGGCCCACCATAAGCACGTGCCTGCGCTGGAGCGCCGCGATCTTGCAGTACTTCACCGCCTCGTCCTGTCCGATGACCTGCTCGAGCGGGTTCCTGGGGATTTCTATGTCCTCGGTGGTCTCGGCTGACAAGTAGGGGAAGTCAGATTCTGCCATATTATTAGAAGGTGCGGCAAGGCTAATAAAACAGGAGCGAAAGCAGGTCGGGCACGAGCAGGCAAAGCACCAAACCCGCGAGTATGTACGGCCCGAAGCGCGGCAGGTCCTTCTGTACGGGGAACTCGTGTATTCCTTCCTGCAACTCGACTTTCTCCAAGACCTTGCGCTGTTCCGAAGTCAGCACGCGCTCGATGCCGTACTTTTTCACGATTTTTTCCGGGAGCAGTTCTGCGCTGATTATGTCCTCGTCCTCGAACTCCTTGCGGGCAATCCAGCGCAGCGCGACTTTTTCGGAGACGTCCTTTTTGAAGATGACGAGGAACACCGCTGGAGCAAGAAGAAACGATATGAGCGCGGTCTTTTGCGGCGCAATCTCAAACACGAAGTTGAGCCAGTAGATGATGAACAGCGCGGCTGCAAGCGTCGCCCCGCCCATCAGGTAGTTGGGGTGCAGCTTTCGGAAGCCTGTTTTTTTGTAAAGCTTCCAGGCGTATATGTAGCCGCTGATTGCCATGCCAAGGAACGAGCAGGCAAGATATATTGATACGAAGAAAGGCAGCATCGGCTCGAAGAAGACCATTTGCTGCTGCGCCGCAAGCCCGGCTGCTGACATTATCTGCGCCATCCCCTCAGCAGGGTAATATGGGAGCAGCGCCTGCAGCCCGCAGAAGAGCAGGACGTCGCCGCCGCCGAGCTGTCCGGTGCGGTAGAGTATGTAGCCGATGCCGAAGATTACTGCGGTTATCCCAATGGAGTAGATTGCGAAGTCCCAGTTAAACATCAGCACGTTGAACAGAGTGCCCAGCGCAATCATCGAGAGCGTGAGCTTGTCGTCGATGAAGCTTGTCTTTGCGTCCTGGTACGCCGCAGCCCCGGTGCCAAGCAGGGCGGCTGCGATGCGGATGAGCTCGAAGTTCAAGTGAAAAACCGAAATGATTAGTGCGCCGGGCTTTATTTTCCTTGGTTGTCTGCGATTTGTTTTACTTTCAGAAGTATCTGGTCGATTTCGTGCTCGGAAAACCGCTTCAGCAGTTCCTCTGCCGGGTTTGTGAAGTTTTTCCCGCTTGGTTCGATTTTCATGTTTCTTCTAAGAGGCTCCTGCGAAAATACCAGGTGCGGCGTAGTGCCCAAAGCGTATCCTTTTGTCGTCAGTTCGTATGGCCGTAAAAAAATAAGGTGTCCCGAATTCCGGGCCGGGTCTTCGTGGACCTTGGACAACGGGACGCACAAGTGCACCCGGTATTGGTCGGCAAATTTTGGGCTTTTAGGCATTTGTCCTCTCATCGCACGATGGTTAGATTTTTGCGCCCGGCATCATCTTCTGCAGGCCCTTGAGGAACCCGCGGTTTCCGCGCATGCCCTTTATCATCTTCTGCACGCGGTCGAAGTTGTCAATCATTTCCCTGATGTCGTCCATCTTCTGGCCCGAGCCCTTCGCGATGCGTTCCTGGCGCGTGCGTATCTTCATCAGCTTGGGGTCCTTGCGCTCAGCAGGGGTCATGGAGTTGATTGCGGCCTCGAACGACTTCATCTTCTCCTCGCTCTTTCCGACCATCTCTTCCGGCAAATCATAGGCGCCCACCATCTGCATGATCTGCTTGAGCGGGCCCATCTTCTTCATCGCCTTCATCTGCGCAAGGAACGTCTCAAAGTCTAGCTTGCCGTCCTCCATCGCCTTCTGCAGGTTCTCCTCTGACGACATCTCCTTTGCCTTGGAAAGCAGTGCTTCCAAGTCGGGGAAGCCGCACAAGCGAGCGACGAACTTCTTGGCGTCAAACGCCTCGAACGCTTCCGGCTTTTCTCCCGAAGCAATGAATGAAATCCTTGCTGCCTTGGATGCGGCTACTGCCGAAAGCGCGCCGCCTCCCTTTCCGCTTCCGTCCATCTTGGTGACAATGACTCCGGTAAGCCCGACTGCTTCGTCAAATTGCTTGGCCTGTTTTGCCGCAACCTGTCCGATGTCTGCGCTGATTACGAGGAATTTTTCGTCAGCCTTGATGTCTTGGTCAATGTGCTTGAGCTCAACTGCAAGCTCGTCGTCGAACGCCGAGCGGCCTGCAGTGTCCATTATTATGACGTCGTAATTTTGGCTCAGTGCCTCAATGCCTTGGCGCGCAATCCTTGAAGCGTCCTTGTGCGAACGGTCGGCGTAGAATCCCGCATTAACAGACTTGCAAACTTGTTCCAGCTGGTCAATTGCAGCCGGCCGGTGCACGTCCCCCGCAATCGCGGCAACCTTGAGCCCCTTGGACTGGTAGAGCTTTGCAAGCTTGGCAACAGTAGTGGTCTTTCCCGAGCCGAACAGGCCGAGGAGGAGAATTTTCTTTTTCTGCACCGTCGGAGAGTACGCCTCGCCGCCCATGAGGTTGCAGAGCTCCTCGTAGACTACCTTGGTGGCGTGCTCGCGGATGCTCGAGCCGGCCTGGATTTTTTCGTTGAGTATGCGCTCCTCAATCTTTTTGCACAGCTGTGAAACTAGCTTCACTTCGACGTCGTTTGTGATGAGCACGCGCTGGATGTCCTTGCTGAACTCCTTTACTGCCTTCTCGTCAACAAGCGCCGCGCCGGTGATGCGCGCAAGCGCCTTTCGGATGCCCTGGCCTAAGTCCATTCAGATATTCACGACTACTGTTGTGTTTAGTTATTTTGAGACGGAAAACAAGAAAAAGAGGGGGTTTTGGTTTTTTTGAGCCCGTGGCTGTTGCTTAAGAAAATATTATCCCGAGCGGACCGAGCAGGGCCTTGAGCGTCTTCTTGCTTGTCTTGAACCCCGCTATTGCGAACACCCCGAACACGAGGAACGCGCCTGCTGTGATTGCCGGGTCCCAGCCAAAGTACCACGGGACAAGGACCGCAAAAAGCGCGGCAAGCGGGCTTGGCAGGCCGTAGTATACGCCCTTCTCGGCCTTGGGGTCCTGCACGTTGAACCAGGCCAGCCGCATCACTATGCAGACTGCAAAGAATATCGCGCACGTAATTGTGACCCAGTCAAAAACCGCGCCCGAAAGCAGGATTCCAAGCATTGCAGGGACCGCTCCGAACGACACCGCGTCCGCAAGGGAGTCCAGCTGCAGGCCGAAGTCGTTGTCCTGCTTTGTCCAGCGCGCGACCTTTCCGTCGAGGAAGTCCGCGATTATCGCAAGCACGATGAGCGCAGGCGCCCAGGCAACGCCCTGCAGCGACAGCACTATCGTGAGTATCCCGAAAGCGACGCTTGCGAACGTGAACGCGTCCTTGAAACCAAGTTCCCCGGCCTTCCTGTTAAGCAGTGTCATAAATTGTAGAAGATTTCGTCTGTAATAAACCTGACGAAGAGCGGTTTCTGGGAGGGTGGCGCCTCGTTGGCGGCAAGGAAATACCGCCGCCCAAGCCGCGGATTGGGCGTTTCTAATCGGGTTTTATTGGTTGCTAAACACTATTGTAAATCACCGTATTTTAGGGCCTGTAACTCAGCTTGGTCCAGAGTGCCAGTCTTATATGACGCCACAGCCCCCTAGGGGACTATGGTTCTAGGCGAACTGGAAGTTCGTGGGTTCAAATCCCACCAGGCCCATACCCTTTTTTCTTCCCTTTGACCGTAAGGTATGTACCATGAAACGAAAAGCCGCATCACAGTCGTCTTTTGAAGACGCTGCTGCAAGAAAGCGCATCGACACTTTGCTTTCGCTTTCCAAGGAAGCTTATCTGGAAGGGGAGCAAAAGCTCTCCACTCGCTACGTGTCCCTTGCGCGAAAAATCGCGATGCGCCACCGCATCAAGATTGGCGTCGAGTCGTTCTGCAAGCACTGCAACCAGATCTTTTGCAAGCAAGGCGTTACGCACAAGGTGCGCGTGATTGCGGGCAAGCCCTACCGCGTGTGCGGCGCGTGCGGAAAGAAGCGCATGGCAGGAAAGGCCGGGACGAAGGCGATTTGACTCTTTGGCCGCATCAACCATTTCATCCAACTTCGCGGCATTCGCCGCTTTCGCCGCCCTTGCGTTAACCGTCCCCTTCGCCTTCGCGCAGTCATCCGAATCAATCGGCTCTTCCCTTGTGGCGGCGCACATCGAGTATTCCGTTCTCGTCCCTGCAGCCGCGACCGACGCGGTCTTCTCAACTTACGCGTTCGGAAACTTTTCAGCCCAGTCCGCCACTTTCAACTCGTCCGGCGCGTATTCGCTCTCAACCGACCACTATGGAAACACCGTGCTTTCATTTCCCTTCAGGCCCGTTCCCAACGAGGCGAACAAGATTGTCATCGATGCGCTGGTCAACGTCTCATACGACCCTTCGCGTTCCAATTTCGAGAAGGTGGCCGCGTCTGGCGTTGACTACCTTTCCCAAAGCAAGCTCGTAATCGTCGATTCGCAGGCCGCGGGGCTTGCGGCTTCGATAACGCAGAACGCGTCCGGGGATGAGGCGGCGCTGGTTGCACTATCCTCCTGGGTGTACGAGAACATAGTTTATGATTCCGAGTTCAAGGACGCCGCGCTGGATTCAGCGGCAACTCTTGAAGTGGGCCGCGGCACGTGCGACGAGAAGGCGCACCTTCTCGAGGCCCTTTTGCGGGCAAAAAAAATCCCCGCAAGGCACGCTGTCGGGTTTGCGTATTCCGGGGAGGCGTGGGAGCCGCACGCGTGGGTCGAGGCCGCAATCAACGGCGTGTGGGTGCCGGTTGACCCGACGTTCAACGAGATTTTCTTCATCGACGCTTCGCACCTGCGCCAGGCCGTTGGCCGCGACCAGGCCGACACCAAGCATTCGCTCAATGCAACCGGCACAAGCAACCTGTCAGGCACGTCGGTTGGCGCGGCGACGGGTTTCTCCTTCGTTTCGCAGTCCGCATATTCTCAGTTCTTTTCGCTTTCCGCCTCGTTTCCCTCGCAGCCCCATGGCGCGTCCCAGGTTGCGGGGATAAACGCAACAGTGCGCAACCTGCTTTCGCGCACAATCGCGGTGCCGGTCTCGCTTTCCCTGCATTCAGACTTCTCGACGCCGCGCCAAAAGGAGCAGGTCTTGCTTTTGCCTGCAGGCTCGCAGGCAACCGCGTCCTGGGAAGTCGTGTACCCCTCCAAGGTTTCGGGCGGGTACTCCTACAACTATTCTTCCACGGTATCCGCCTACGGCGTCGAGCGCACCGGCCACCTGGTGGTGTCGCAAGGCGACCCCGGCCAGGCGCGGTCGGTTGTTGCTGTTGAGGGCTTCGCCGCAAGAAAGCTCTCCGACGGAATACAGCTTTACTTCTGGCTGCGCAACACCGGAAGCAAGCCCGTTTCGGGCGCGCTGGTATCCCTTTCGGTTTCGGACTCGGCCTTTGAAAAGACCGTAGGCTACCTTGCAGTCGGCGACACCGTGCGCATCGAGTTCCTGGTACCTTACGCGCTTGCAACGGGCCAGAACGCCCTTGAGACCAACCTCACAGTCAACCTGGGCGATTCAATCGCGTCGCGCGAAATAACCGTTGACCTTTCCCAAAGCCAGGAAACCGCGTCCTCCTACGGCCCGCTCGAGACGGACCTGTCCAACGCAATCTCGTCGCCGCACTTTTTCCTTGCCGCGCTCGCAGTTGTCCTTGCCGCCCTGGCGCTTGCGCTTGTTGCGAAAAAAAGAAGGCTGCGTTGAGCCAGATTCTGCGGCCAAGTAGCTTATTTATAGCGCCGGGCCGTTAGTATTTTTGTCGATATTATGGCAAACCTACGCGGCCAGGGCGCATTCGAGTACCTTCTCATCATCGGCGGCAGCGTTCTTGTCGCAGCAATAGTGATAATGATAGTCCAGGGCTCGGCAGGCCAGGCAAACGGCGCGATAACCGACCAGACGCACAGCTTCATCGGCTTCATCCAGAACATGAGCAACGTGAGCGGTTAGGCCCCGCTTGCAGCCGCATAGGCGGCGCAGGGCCGTTTTTGCCCCACAGCAATCGTTTTAACCTTTCTTTTCGCAATTATTCTTTCAAACAATCAGATGCAGCCGTAGTCCAGAGGTCTTATCTCTTCGGGGCTTTGGCCGGACAACCTGGAGCCGCCGAATTCTGTATTGGATTTCCATCCAACACTTTATCGGTTTGGCGGGCACTAGGACGTGAGGTTGCCAATCTCGAAACCCGGGTTCAAATCCCGGCGGCTGCATTTCTTCTTTTTCTCTAACGCAACAGTCCCGGAGCGAACAGCATCAAAAGCCCCAGCAGGAACAGTATCGAGCCGCCAACAATCTTTGAAAAGCCGGCGTAGCGGTCCATTACGTCCGAGGACGAGAGTGCGAATGCTGCTACCCCGAAGATTACCAGGTCGTCCAGCATGAAGAACAGCGTGTAGAGCAGTATGTACCCGTAGTACTCCAGGCCGCCGAGGTTGGACAGCGCAAGAATCTGGGTGAACACCGCCGGGATCCCGGCTGAGCACATGAATTCGACCGAGTTCACCGCGAACGCAAGCGCGATAATGGCAAAAACGGTCGAGACCGTAAGCGGAGACGAGATTATTTCGCGCATTCTGCCCATAGTGCCAAGCTTCTCTTCCTCATCGCCTATCTTGCAAACCGGCCGGCCGCCCGTGAGCAGGTATTCCCTGACTGCAAGGATTCCGCTTCCAAGCGCAATCAGGCCGATGACTATCATTATGGGCCGCAGGTAGCCAACAAGCAAGAACAGGTTGAGCCAGGCGGTCATGAACAGGAAGTAGAGTATTCCCGAAGCAAGAAGGAACGTGCCAACGATGAGCCACATGCGCTTCTTGTCGTTGAGTTCCATCACAAGCGCAATCAGGTAAACAAGCACCCACATCGCGCACGGGTTGAAGCCGTCTACAAGGCCGAGGACAACTGCAAGGCCCGGAAGGGACATTTCGCGCAGGTCGGTCTTGCCAAGGAACGGTATGTCAAGAGTGAACCTGCTTTCGTTGACTGCGCTTGAGTTGTTTGCAGCCTGAGGGTTCTTTGCGACGTAGTCTGCAAGCATCGCCTTGAGCTGGATTCCGGTGGTGGTCTTGGATTCGTATCCGAGTATGTAGTTGTTGCCTATGAACGTCATCGGCACGCGCAGGTTGTCGCCTTGGAGCCCGTGGTCAATCATCATCTGCGACATTACTTGGGCTTCCGAGGTCTTGGATATGTCGTGCTGTATCCACGTCACTTGCGGGTATTCCGCCATCAGCTCTGCGTTGAATGGCTTCTGGTCGGCGCAGTGCGGGCAGGTCGGCAGGTAGAAGAAGTGCACCGTGAGGTTTTCGACGCAGGTGCCGTTGTTTGCAACCGTGCCCGTTGTCGGCATCTGCGCCTGCTCGAAAGCAAGCAGGAAGAAGCCAATCACCGCCAGCGCTATGAACAGGTTGCGGTTGAACGGGATTGATAGGAAGTCCTTTGCGCCCTTTATCATCGTCATCTACCTTTTTTCTCCATTTATTCTGCCTAATCTAATTTTTTACCTGTTGCACTTCGTTCGCAGCTGGCGTGGCCTTATGCCGCAATGGCCCCGTACAGCAGCCCGGCTGCAACCGTGAACACCAAAATCAATCCCGCGTAAACCGCGGTCCTCTTTGCGCCCATTATCTTGCCAACTGCAAGCATGCTTGGAAGCGAAATCACCGGGTCTGCAAGAAGGTACGCAAGCAGCGGGCCCTTTGCCATCCCCAGCTCAAGGAAAGTCTTTGCCATCGGCACCTCGACCAGGGTCGGGAAGTACATGAACAGCCCGAACACAACCGGGATGAGCACCGCAAGCAGGCCGTTGTTTCCGACGTACTGTGCGACCAGGTCCGACGGCAGAGCTGCGCCAAGCACGCCTGCGATGAACACTCCTGCCACTAGCACGGGGAATATCATTGCAAAGAATCTCCACGACTCCGACATCCAGTAGTCCACTTCGTCCTTTGTGTAGTATTTCTTTGCGACAAAGGCCGTTGCAGCCACAAGCGCCACTATGGCCGCGTACTTGAATACTCCTTCCTCAAGCCGGGTGCCCGCAAGCAGTATCGCAACAAGGGGGACAAAGAGCATCAGCAGCCGCTTGATTGTGTTCCCATCCTTTTTCTTTTTGCCGAACACGTTGGCGGCCTTGATTTCGTCTTCCTTGAAAATCCTGTCAATGACTATTCCGATTGCAACTGCGAATATGATCGAGAATACTATGCGCCAAAGCGCGATGTCCCAGCCAATCAGGCTGCTTGTGTAGGTGATTGCAAGAATGTTTGTTGCAGGCGCGGTGTAAAGGAACGCTATTGCCGGCCCGATTCCCGCTCCGCTCTTGCGGATTCCCGCAAACAGGGGAAGAACGGTGCACGAGCACACCGCAAGGAGAAGCCCCGCAAGAACCGCAATCGGGTACGAGACGAAGTTGGATGCCTTCTTTCCCAGGTAGGGCAAAAGAAGGTCCTTTGGTATGAGTGCTGCCATCGCGCCTGCTATGAAGAATGCGGGGATGAGGCAGAATAGCGTGTGCAGGGCTATGTATTCCCAGATTGCGGAAAGGCCCGCGATAAACAAGAGTGTAATGTCCATAAGTATCACTTCGATTTTTTGATTTTCTTTGCAGTCGTCTTGGCCTTCTTTGCATTTTTTGTTTTCGTTTTTCCTTTTGTCATTTCTTCAGATTTCTTTGAAATCGCCTTCTCAATCTCTTCCTGCGAGGCGACCTTTCCCGAGATCACTATCTTGCCGTCGATTGCGATTGCGGGCACCGCATAGACTCCGCGTTCGGTTATTTCGTTGATGTCAAATATGTGCGAGACCGTTGCCTTTGCCTTGAGCTTTGCAACAGCTGCCTTCGTCCTCTTTTCAAGCTCCCGGCAAGCCGGGCACCCGGTTCCGAATATTTCGATTTTCATTTTCGTTCACCATCAGAGAAGTTACCATTTTGAGATGTCGTCCAGTATGTTCTTTGCCTTCTGTGTAATCGAGTAGAACCTCTTTGCGCCGTCGTTTCGCACCTTGACCAAACCCGCGCACAGCAACGTCGAAAGGTGCTGCGAAACAGCGGGCTGGCTTACCTTGCCGCACTTGAGCTTGCAGGCGCAAATCTCTCCCCTTGCAATCCTCTGCAAAAGCGAAAGCCGCGTGGGGTCGGAGACTGCCTTCAGGGTCTTGGTTTTAGTGTCCACTAATATAAGAAAACGCTTATATTATTAAATTGGTCGAGGTTTTGGGGCTGCGGGTTCCTTTTGCGGCCGTCAGAAGAATTCGTCGATTTTCTTTTGTCTCTTGTCAAATGATGTCCCGGCAAACGCCGCGTCCTTGTCGCCCCGGTCGATGCTTTTTTTGAGTGCGCGCATGTTGTCGTGCATCTGCCTTTCCTTGCGCTTTGCAATCCACAGGAACGCCTCGTCCTTTGTGCCGCGAGTTACTAGCATCATCACGTTTCCCGCGCGCACGCGGCCAGCGCGTCCGCGGCGTTGTATCAGCCGGATTTCCGAAGGAACCGACTCGTAGAATACCACAAGGTCAACTCGCGGGATGTCCAGGCCTTCCTCGCCAATCGAGGTGCTGACCAAGACGTTGTAGTCTCCTGCCCTGAACTTTTCAAGCGTCTCGTGCTGCTTCTTCTGGCTCATCCCCTCGTTTGATTTTCCGACGAATGCTGCTGCGCGAATCTTTGGGTTTGCCTTGATTTCCTCAAGTATGGACTCGACGGAGTGGCGGTAGTGCGCGAACACGATTGCCGACTGTCCTTTGTCTGCAACTTCCTCAAGTATTGCCCTCAGCTTTCCCATCTTGGGGTGGTTGAGTCCCTTCAGCAGCGCAAGGTCAGCTGTTGATCTGACTGTTGTGAAACGGGAGTCAGCCATAAGCTCACGTATTGCCTTGGTTTTCTTCTCGCGGCCGGTAAGCGAGTCAAGGAAGCGCTTGAGTGAGTTGATGCCCTCGGCCTCAAGCAAGTCTATTGCATGCAGTATGTTCATGGCCTTGGCCTGCAGGCTCAAGCCGCGGTAAGCATTCGTGTTGCCCTTGGCAAGCTCGGACAAAAGAAGCGTGCGCATCTCCAAAAGTTCGTGCTTGTCAATGGAAATCGCTGCTGACTTTGCAAGCCCCATCTTCTTTAGCTCCTTGAGGCAGTCCGAAAGCATCTCGCGGAGCACCTGCGATATTTCCTTCTGCTCAGGGTACATGTCCACGAAAATCTTGTCAACGTCCAGGTCCTTGGAGTACGCCTCGACGTGCTTCTCCTCGCCCGTGATGACTTCGATGTTTTTGATGTTGAGGTTGGAGCAAATCTCAGCGACCTTTTCCTTGTCAGCAGAAGGCGAGGCAGTCAGGCCAAGAAGTAGGCAGGACGGGTTCTGCGCAGTTGCCTGCCTTGCTATGAACGAGTATGCGTAATTTTTTACCGCGTGGTGGACCTCGTCGAATACTATGAGCTTGAACTCCTTAAGGTCAACCTTTCCAGTAAGGACGTCGTGCTCCACAGTCTGCGGGGTGGATGAGAAGAACTTGCGCTCCTTCCACAGCGCCTCGCGCTTTGCCGGCGCGATTTCGCCAGTTAGCACGCACGACTCCTCGTCCGCTATGTCAAGCGTCTCCAAAAGCACGCGCTCCTGCTGGATAGCCAGGGGCTTGGTTGGAGTGAGAAAGAGGTACTTGCCCGCTTTTGGCGATGCTGCCGTTCCGGTTTGCGCTGCCTTCTTTGCGGCATCCCGTTCAATGAACAGCATCCGCGCAATGACAAGCACCGCGACGAAAGTCTTGCCCAGCGCAGTAGGCATCACCACAAGCGTGTTGCCCTTCTCAAGCGCAGTCTTTGCAGCTGCAAGCTGGTATGACCGGAGCTGGACCGAATCCGCGTCCCTCAATGCAAGCCCCGCAATAGGCAAAACCGGTTCCACAACAAAAGCACGCCTTTTGGCAATAACTATACTCTCATCTGCCTGCAAACCGCGGGCGAAACCAACGCCCAAAACACCTAATCCTTCCGCAAAATTAAATAATAAGCCTTCCCACAGTATATTTCCACTAACGGAGGTCGTTTAAGATGGGTGACGTTCCTTTGGCGCCAGTAGAGCGCCTCATTCGCAAAGCCGGCGCAGAGCGCGTGTCCGAGGATGCCTCGGAAGCGCTTGCCGATGTTCTCGAGGACATGGCAATCGACATCTCGCAGAAGGCGGTCCAGCTTGCAAAGCACGCCGGAAGAAAGACCGTGACAAGCGAAGACATCAAGCTGGCAAGCCGGTAAATTAAAAGAAAAAGAGCGCGGCACTCATTTGCCGCTTAACCTAATTTTTTGTTTTATCTGCGATAGCTGTCGCGTCCGCCGTAGCTTCCCCTGTCTGAGCGGAAGCCTTCGCGCCTGCCGTAGCCGCGGTCGGCGTGCTCCTCTGCCGGAGCCTTGGAGAACATGTAGTACTTTTCGTTGCCCTTGAGCTCCTCGCGGATGCGCGAGACAAAGATTTCAGTGGGGTCTCCCAGGTGCGACACGCGCGTCGAGACGTCGGCGAAGCTCTCGAACGGCTTGAGCTCGCGCTGGCGCAAAATCTCCTCTAGGTATTTCTTTCCTATTCCGGGAAGAAGCTCCAGGGAGTGCGCGCGGATGTTGATTGAGCCTGCGCGGTTGAGGAACGAGACGAACTCCGGCTCGCGGGCCTTGACTATCTGGTGAACAGCGGCGTCGATTTCGCGCTGTGCGGTGCTTGTGAGCTTGTCGTAGTTGATGCGGCCGCGAATCTGCGCTATGTTCTGGCGCTCGCCCTTGCCGATGTAAACCCGTTCAAGGGGCGCGAAAGCCTTTCCTGGAGTGACCACTATCTCCAGGAGGGTGAAGTAGTGCTCGCCAATCACCTGGATTATGGGCTCCTTGCGCGCCTCGCCTGAGTTTCCAATGGGAAGGTAGTCAAGCACAAGCGCGTAGTCTTCCTTTCGGGTTGCAACAGGAACTTCGTTCATAATCTTTACACCGTCAATTCAAAGGATAAAAGGCTGAAAGTAATCGCGGTTGTATTTCTGCCGGTCAGCTTCCCCCGTATTGCCCTTTTTCCTTGGTTGTAGTTTTTAGGCTGTTGAAAGTATTTTAGGCTATTGCAACGGCCTGCAGGCTAAGGGGTTGTAAAAAATGGGAAGAAAAAGTCCTTGGGCGTTTATTCCTTGGCAGCTTCCTTGTCCGCCTTGGCTTCCTTCTCGGCCTTGCTCAGCTTTGGTGCCTTGGGCTCCTCGGCCTTGGTCGGAACGGGGTCCTTGGCGTCCTTTGCGTAGGGCTTGATTACCTTGGTCACTTCCTTGACCTGGTCTTCGGTGACGTCAAGCTTCTCGCCAGTAAGGCACGCCTTGGTGACGTCGTCCTTTCGGGGAAGTATGTTTACAAGAGTGGAAATCTGCTCGCCTGAGAGGAACCCGAGCGCAACAAGCTCCTTCTTGAGCTCCTTTGCCTTTGCGGGGGTGATGCGGTCGATGAACTTTTCGGAGTAGTCAAGCGTGTTCTGCTGCTCGTACGGGAACTCGCCAGTGGACTCCTTCTGCCTCTTTTTGAGCATGTCGTTGACCTCGAGGAGGGTCACGGACTTTTCGGATACGAGTTTCATCAGAATCACTTCTTGCCTAATTTCTTTGCCGCAGTCGCGACCTTGGCCTCGGTCTTTTCAGCCTTCGGGGTTGCCGTGAGCTTTTTGAGGTGGACGTTGGTCATGAGCAGGATCTTGGCCTTGTTGCCGTCGTTGAACTGGACCTCGTAGGCCTTGCCGCGCTTGGCCTTGATGAAGCCCGAGCGGTGGTTGAAGCGCAGGTGGGGCATCCCTGCTGCAAAGCGCGGGTCCACGTCGATGCGCACCAAGTCGCCGACTTCCAGCGTCTTGAGCTGGTGGGTGATGGGCCTGCGGCCCTTGCTTTTGAGATTGCGTCCCTGTTTGGAGTACTTGCTGTGACTTCTCTTCATTTTCAGCACCTTTCTTGAGCGTTATAAATGTCCGGCCGTGGGTATGGTAATAAATACCTTTTTGTAACTACTATCTAGTAGTTCAAAAGCAAGTTATGCAAGCGGCTTGGAATAGTTTCTTGCCCGTACTTGTATTTATAGAGAACGGGAAAAGCAAACTTGCAGGCAATCTCGCTTCCGGGGGGTTTGGCGAGTGCGGTGAAGGCAGTTGGAACCAGACCATGAATGACGGCATAGACGTTTACACAGTCGTTGGCGCGGTTATGATATTCCTGTTGCTTTTGGGCGACGGGTACGGCATAGCGCCCATGGCGATATTTGGAAGCGTCACCGGCCTGTTTGTCGGCGCATCCGGCGCGGCTCTTCTTCCTGGAATACTCTTGCTCTTACTGGTAGGCTCTTTCGCAGTCAGCTCGAATTTCGGAGTCAAGGACCTCGCCGCTCTTGGCGTGGTCATAATGTTCATCATACTCGTAGTCTGAGCAATTTCGTATCTTTTTATATTCCACCTAGTCCTACTGTGGCTTAGGTGCGTGTAACATGGACCTTTCAAAAATCGCAAGTTTTGAACTGATAAAATCCACTTTATTTTCTCCCGAGAGGGCTTTCGAAGCCGAAAAGCCAAATTCCGATTTGAATATTGCCGCAATTCGGATGATTCTGTACTGCGTCTTGGCGTTTACTCTTCAATTCCTAATTTCCGCGGGGGCTTCACTTTTTGGGTTTGGTTCGGTTGGGATAATGTCTAGATTTGCAGGCTTACCCGTCCTTTTCGAAAACCCGCTGATTAATCTGGCCGCCATTGTACTGGTTGTAGTTATTTTCTCTTTCGTATGTTCGGCGATATTTTTCCTGTTCGCACGCCTGCTTGGCGGCAAGGGCTCATTTGTTGTTCAGACGAGTCTATTTTTCGTTGGCTTGTTGTCTTTGGGCTTGTTTTCCTTAGTGATATTCAATCCATTTCTTGCATTGGTTCAATTGTTGTTTAACAATCCTTTATTGTCAACGCTGTTTTCCATCTCATTGGCAATATTCCAAATTTGGGTCTTATCCATCGCAATCAAGGTTTCGCACGGCTTCAGCATTTGGAGGGGGCTTGCATCGATGCTAGTTCCTTTCATCCTGTTGCTTGTGGGTATTGCCTTATTTGGCATCTATCAGTATTTTTCTATTCGAAGCGAACTGTGCAATCAATTCAGTGGAGAATCAATCGAAGGGTATAGCTTGCCGTTCTTTTCCAATTGTTAATTGATTTGTGTATCAAGTTTACACATTATACTCCCAGCACTATCCTTGACAGGTCCCTCAGTCCGGGGCCGAGGCCAAAGATTGCGATGAGCAGAAGAAGGAACGTCCTCGCCTGCGAATCCGAGTCGCTTTTGGAGAACTCACGCCTGGCAACGTGGATTACCACGAACGCAAAGGCAACCTTGAGCAAGAAGAATGCAACAGGACCGCCGAACCCGGCCATCACCGCATTTCCCACAACGTGCTGTTCGCCGTAGCCTGCAAACCCGACTCCAAGGAACGTGGCAGCGCCGTCAAGGCACTGCCCGAACACCGTGGCGATTTCTATGTTTTCGGCCTTTTTGTGAAAGAACTTCCGGTCAGCGAACTTGAATACGAGCACGCATACTGTTGCCAGCGCGATTATTCCCACCCCGATCATGGCGTTTGGGAAGCTCGCGCGCGAAATCAAAACTAAAAACGATGCTGCAGCAAAGAACCAGCCGACTTTTTTCGTGTTCTTCACAGCGGTCTTTTTGTCAATCATCCAGCTTGCGGCAAAGCCCGCAACCAGCGCAAAAAAGACCAGGAAGTAGATTCCCGGGGTGATGAACGGGAACAGCGAAACCCCTGCGACAATCACTTCGCGCGGAAGAAGCGAGGCGTCCTGTATCACGCGCAGGAACGCGCCGAAAGCAACAAACGGAACCGCCGCAAAGAAGAACTCCTCGTTGATTTTGAGCCTGAGCTTTTTGGTAACCAGCCAGTGGATGCAGTAGACCGCAACCATTGCGACAACTGCAAACGCCGCGGTGTTGTAGATGTTGTAAGGCGCGTACTGTCCCGGGTAGCGCATCGGAAAGATGAAGTACTCGTTGATGAATGTTGAAACGTCGAAAGCCATTTGTGCATCCGCCCCAAGGCGAAAACTATTTGCCCAAGGCAGGTTAAAGTGCTTTGCAAGGCATAATCTAATTCAACGATTTGGCGTTGGTTGCGTATGGAATTGGATTGCGTGAAGGTCAAGTCAAAAGACGCCGAGAGCGTGCGCAAGCGCCTCTTTGATTTGCAGCTCCTTGCAAAGGGCTACAAGGTAATCCGCGACCCCGAGGGGTTCATCCACTTCCCGCTTGTCAAGGCCGCCAAGGTCCCGGCAGCACTCAAAGTCTCGGTTTCCAAAAACGATTTCGAACCGCACGGCACGCAGCCCACTGGTTCGGTAAAGGACGCGCTTGCGAAAAAACACGCGCTTCCTGATTCGGACATCGCCAAAGTCGTCCGGTCTTATGATTGCGTCGGAGACATCGCGATTGCGGAGATTCCGGACGAACTTGTTCCCAAGCAGGACGTGATTGCAAGGGCGATAATGGCCCAGAACAGCCACATCAAAGTCGTTGCAAGAAAGGACAGCCCGATGCTTGGCGAGTACCGGGTGCGCAAGCTCACAATCATTGCCGGCGAGAAGCGCACAACTACGACCTACCGCGAGAGCGGCTGCTCTTTCGAGTTCGACGTCGCCAAAGTATATTTCTCAGTACGCCTTTCGCATGAGCGGCTCCGCATAGCCTCGCTTGTGAAGCCAACGGAAAGGGTGCTTGCGCTCTTTGCGGGCGTGGGGCCGTTTGCAATAGTCATTGCAAAGAAAAAGCCCAGGACCCAAGTAGTGGGAATCGAGCTTAACCCGGTTGCGGTCAAGTCGTTTGAAAAAAACGTTCTCCTCAACAAGACGACAAACGTCAAGGCAATACTGGGCGATGTAAAGAAAATCGTGCCCAAAGATTATGCCGGATGGGCCGACCGCATCACGATGCCGCTCCCGCACTCTGCCGGCGACTTCCTTGACGCTGCTTTAATCGGCGCAAACCCGGAAGGCTGCACCATACACTTCTACGGGTTCGTCGAAACAAAAGCAAAGGGCGAGACTGATTTCCACAAGGACATCTACGCGCCCCTTGTGAAATTGGTCAAGGAAAAATGCGCCAAGGCAGGGGTGTCCTGCAGGATTACCGGCAAGCGCGTGGTGAGGCCTTTCGCTGCTTATGTGGTGCAGGTAGTCATAGACTTCAAAGTAAGCAGAGCAAAAGCGTAACTTGCAAAGGGGTGCGCGTGCATCCTGAGCAAACTATTTTTCTACCACGAAGTCGAAAGCAGCGCAATCGCGGCAAACGCCGCCTGTATCACAAGAAGCATCAGCACGAGCTGCTGTTCGGTGGGCCGAAACGCCTTCATCAAAAGGTGCGTAAGCGACTGCGTCTTGCCTTCGTATGAGAGTCGGTTGTCCTTTCCGAGCTTGCCGAAGTTTTCCGCCTTGAACTTGCCCGACGCCTTGAGGAAGAACTCCGCAATCTGGGGGATGAGCGCGATTACCGCAACCCGCTCCATGTTGCCGATTATTGCGATTGCGGCAATCACCGCGCCAATCATGTAGGTCGCGGCGTTGCCGGGAAATATCTTTGCAGGATACCTGTTGAAAACAAGGAACGCTGCGCACGATGCCGCCAGCGCCATTGCGATGAACGCTGCAACCGAGTTTCCAGAAGTGTATGCGACTATGAACAGTGCGGTTCCAGCTATTGCTCCAACGCCCGCCTCAAGCCCGTTGAAGCCCGCAAGAAGGTTGACTAGGTTGGACGCGGCCATCACTCCGATGGGGATGAGCACAAGCGTGTAAACTATTCCGAACTCGACGTTTCCAACAAACGGCAATGCCATCTGGGTGTGCCCGGCTGTTGCCACCATGAGCGGCAGCGCTGCTATTGCGGGAAGCAGCGTGCGGTAAATCTGCCTAATCGGCAGGAAGTCCTCGACTATGCCGATGGTTGAGATGAGTGTTGCAGTGAGGAGCGCTGAAAGGATTGATACGATGTCCGGATAGGGGTAGACTATGAGCGAGACAAGCATGCCTGTTGAGAATCCCAGTATCATGGCGATTCCGCCCGAGCGGGGCACTGCGGGAAGCCCCGGGTAGCCCTTGTCCTTGAGCTGCTTGATCTTGGAGCGGTCGAAGTCTGCGGGGACCTTGTTTATGTCAACGCCCACAAGCCCGGCCCGCGAAAGCCGCGGTATCATCACCCACGTTGCGATGAGCGTGGTGACGAATGTTATCGCTGCGGTAAGGATGAACGGGTGTGAAAACTCGATTATTGCCATACGCTAAACACTAGGTCTGCATCGAATTTAAAATAAGGAGAATATGAGTGGCAGCGGAAACATGCGTTCCCACCCATGCGGGCAGTACAAGCAACGTCGTAAGAGGGCTTAGCTTCCGTGTTCGAAAAGGGAACGGGCGTGACCCCTCTCCTATGACCGCTG
>Ga0074198_1000981_pt1 | contig 22724 bp, 22 predicted proteins | sample EPASupsiteSAE323_FD_64527 | JGI IMG/M metagenome (GOLD analysis project Ga0074198, IMG submission 64527) | Bioremediated contaminated groundwater from EPA Superfund site, New Mexico - Sample SAE3-23 | ecosystem: Environmental > Aquatic > Deep subsurface > Groundwater > Contaminated ...
AGAATACGACCAGGCCGAGTACAGCCAAGACAAAAATAACGATCAAAAGAAGAGCCAGGGGAATAGGGGGGGTGTCCCCTTCGAGTTTAGGTGAGGATGTTCCACCAGATGCAGCTTCGGATATCTCCAGGGGGATCTCGACATCCGAAGATAATAAGGAAAGTGATTCCGCACGTGCACCTTTTGGTACCTCCTCGGATAAAGGGACCTGTTGACCCTCCGCGATCAAGCGTTCGGCAGCCTCTTGTTTTTTCACGCAATCTGCCTGCGAGTTGTGCAGGTGATAATGCAGGGCCTGCCTTGACGGGTAGGCTGTTCCACACCAGGGGCATGTGTAATCTTTGACATTATCTTTACGCAATACCGGTAAAGTTTTGTCAGGCTTCTTGTCGGTTTCATGTGGCATACTTTACCTTATGTTAACTGAATTTATTTAATATTTGTCCTATTGTAGAGATTTTGCTCAAATTTTTTACAATTGTCACCTTGACAAAATTTTGACAAAAAAGAATATTGGGGGACGTGCGAATCAGGGTCTAAGGGGTCTTGAAGATTCATTACCCCCATGAATCGTGTTTTCTGGAAATGGGATAACATTTCCTGATTCTTTTGTTTCGTCGTTGGGCATAACGGTCCCTTTCAGGTCATCCCCGGAAAGGAACATATCGAGAACCTCTTCCGAGTATTCCCCTCCATCAAGAAACTCGCCCAGGTAAGCAAGTGCTTGATTTGGACATTTTGGCAGGAAAAATTGTCGAAACATTTCTAATTTGAATGGACTTTTAGCAATTTTTTCCCAATTCTCCACTGGAATTGTCCGGACACAAAATGCAGACATCTTATTCCAAAGCTGCACGGATCGTTTTTTTGATCGCATTGTTGTTACATTTTCAACAAAAAGTTCACTGTCCGCAAGGGCCTGATAAAGGGCATTTCTGCATATCCGAGAGATTGGGAGTCTCTTTAATTTTGCTCGTCGTTGCATCGAGATTGGAACACGCACGTATATCATACCTGTTTTTTGTTCCATTTCTCAAAAAACCCCCGAATTTTCCCTTATTTGTCCGGACATTCCGTCCGGACACTCCCAACTACTACTAGCTAGGAAGCTTTGTCCGGACAAGAGAGAGAGAGAGAGAGAGAGATGTGATTTATTTTTTGTCCGGACTGAATGTCCGGACAAGTTGGTACAAAAGGAGAAATCTATCATAAAGATTCACCTCGTGCCTTCTGCCATTGCTTTTTTGCAGTTTCACTGAGTTTCCCTCTCGTATCGGGAGAAATAGGGATTCCGAGTCTTGGCGGTTTGTTTTTTGATTGCATCAAAGCATCGATCAACTTCATGAATCACCCCACCATGACCGGTACAGGGTCATCCCGTGCCATGAGTTCGCAGGTCGCACCACGGATAAGGAGCCGCTCGATCTCATGTCCCCTGGTTTCTTCCAGATCGTGCCAGTATTTGTTAACCCGTTTTGCGCTCTCCTTGTTCTCAACGGAAATATTGTGAATAATTATCGCGTCAACTGGATCGATCAGAATAATTCGGGGTGGCTGGGTCATAGTGACACCATCATAGCGGACCGGTGAGCTGGGAAGAAAATAATGTGTGGTTCTCCCTTAGAGGAAGTATTTTGATGATTTGAGGACATTTGTATAATTGCTGTCCCTTCTCCGTTGTTGGTCATGTGGCAATGCATCGCACGTATGGGGGGGCGGCATTGATTTTCGAGCTCTCCCATTTTTTTACACTGGTAAGTATCGTCCATTTTATCTCTCATTGTTTTTGGTTCATTTTATCCAAATGTAAAATAATTTGTATTAACAAGTTTCTACATTTGGGTCAAATTAAAGGTCAAAATTCTACTTTTGGCCTTAGAATACCTATTCTGCGAAGTCCGGAAAATTCAATTATTTTTACCACTTTTCAAAAAAAAAGAGCAAACTCTTCAAAATAGAAAGTTCATGAATTCAAAAAAATGTCATTTCATCATGAGCATGGATACCGGTAAAACACGAAAAATACATAAAAATGCCTACCGGTAATAAAAATCAGAATTCTCAAAACAGGCCTTTTTTCATTTTGATGGTCTTATACCCCCATCACCCTTGTGATCATCAACCGGAAGGCCGCTATTGCCCTACAATATGAATTAACGTCGGAGAATAAATGCACTGGAACGATGTATTTGAGCATGGTGAGAAAATTCTCCATTATCTTCTTGCTGATTCAGGAAATGTAAAAAAACCCGCATGAAGTCAAAGACTTCGCACCAAAGCAATGAAAATTTTTTTTGGGAAACTCAATTTCCGGTTGTGTTGAGCATCGTCAACAAACCTCAAATTTTTCATGACAAACAGTCCATTTTTAATGAATATTGTTCACTTTGAACATAGTTTCGGACAATAATTTTTTTATAAATCTCGTTATGCTGTGAGTGAAATCGAATTACTGGCTGATAACCCGGGGTGTATACCCAAATTGGAAAAATTGGGGAGGGTTAAGGGAGTCCGTCGTCAGAAAATCTGGAATCACAATTGGATTTTCCATTTTGATGACAATTTTTCCAATCAGTAAAAAGGGGAAGATTTTCGTTTTTTCTTTCATTTTGATCTATCAAAATTAACAATTTAAGGCTCTGTTGAAATCCTCTTTTCCGTTATTCGGCTGTTCTCTGCAATTGATACGGGGTGACTCCATCTCTCACCCGTATGGAAGAGACTGCCCAAAGGGATCATTCCTTTGACTCTCTTTTTCGAGTTTTCTCATCGGACCTTCGCGCCGGCGATTGTAATCGTGGGGGATTTCCGGGGACGGCTACGGAAGCTCGATATGCTGTAGTCTTCGAGAGTGATTCTATAATACCTGACAAGGATTTCGACGCAGAGCCTCATACAGAGTTTTTCCAGGCTGAAAAATACAATAAACAATGTCCGGTGAAAAAATAAAAATAATTCCGTAATTATCGGGAACTGAATTTTTCCCTAATTTCGTGCTCCCCGGTGAAAATTTTTCTGGCGAAATCTTTTCGGCCAGACTAATCCTGATATAATCTTTGACCTTATCATTGGGATCTCTCGGATTAGCCAGGCATTTTTTTATGATGACGACGGTCTTTTCAGTATTTCCTGCGCTTTGTATCCCTTTTTCAGCGAAGAAATATCAATGTAATTTTTTATTGCCACTACAGTTTTCTTTGCCATTCACACGTCGGCAACTTATTGGAATAGATATTTTTTGTCAATGTTTCCAGGAGGAAGATCATGGCAGATTGGATTGAAAGCAAATCTGTAATGTCGGCTCTGTATAAACCCTGTTTTAACCAGTGATTCGATTATATTCTTCGGTAATTATGAGAGTAAACCTCATCTCTACCGAGGCAGAGACTACGCATGGGGAGCGTCTTCTTGACTACTTTTTTCGGCGGAATTTTTCACTAATATAGTGTGGACCTATCCCCGTGTGAGGGAAACCCAGGCAGCGGGGGTGGAGGCATCAGATCTCGTACCCCCACGAGAGATCTATGGTTAAAAAATGATGATTCCTGCAAGAGCCCAAATGTCTGAATTGAAGAGAAATGAACGATAACAGCCTTTTTTTGCCATTTTTCGATTATCTGAGGGTTCTGAAACTAACTATATTGGAGCAATTTCATTATATTTCCGTTGCTCCCGCCGATTGCATGAACTTAAAGAGCGTGAGGAGGGGTACAATGGTAAAAGCACGTGAATAAAAAAGAGCCAGAATTATTCCCTGTTTTCCTTCTCATAATTCAAATGTTTTTGAGGATCTTCGATTCATATTGAAATTCAGATCAGAAAGAGCCTTAATAAAAAATCGAATGAAAAGCAAATTCTCAATAACTGTGAAATCCCTTAATTTTTGTTATTTTAAAAATTAAGAGTCATTTTGAGCAGTTCGTAAAATTTTGAACGATTTAACGTGATGGTAAATAAACCATATGATGCTATATGTAAAATGGCATTTCATAATTAGCTTCTCTGAAATTATTCAGAAAAACCTGATTAAAAACCTGAATATACCAATAACTGATAAACTTAAAAAAAATCCAAAATAAAATTTTGATAAAACATTTTTTTTCTGGCTGGATTGGGTCTGGGCAAGTATTTGGGAAAAAATTCAGCTGATATCAGTTAAGTGTACAATAGTTGAACTGAACTCTGCTGAAATTATTTCCTGCATTGCGTGCAAAGAGCGCCGAGGGGCACACAATATTTGTACCAGTCTTGATTATTTAAAAAATATTACAACTATAAACGGTTAATCAGATCTAAAAAAGCCGTCAATTCCTGTTCGATTATCGTTTGTTTACGTAATCGCACGACCTGAATACCCACACCTGCTAATTTATTTTATCCCAAAAAAAAAGATTTGCTACATCCTCTCCAAATATTTCCTTCGTTAAAAGGGAAATTCTCATTAAGAACACTGCAGCGAACCTGCTTTCTCCAAAAATTTCCCCAAATTCCTCAACCAACTATGAGGTTATGGATACACTCCGGAAAATATAGAGAATCCAAGTGAAACATATCCTGTTTTTACCTCTCTTTTTTCCCACTAGATACAAAATCTTCCTTGATCCAACATCGATATTCGAAATGCCCACGCAGTTGGAGCAGAGCAGAATGTCTCGGAATTAAAATAGCGTCATATAATTGCATTTCAGGAAGAGTCCAGGTAAGAATAATACAAGAGAGAAAGTAGTCCAGTGGAAGATGTCCTGTCCAAACAAAGAAATCAGTATTTTTTACCATAAAAAAAATAAAAAGTCAAATCCGGGTTATTTTTTGAATATGCCCGTAATTCGCCCTTTGATTTATTGATAAAAAATGTCATCCGACGTGGTTATTACCATTAATAAACCATATAATGCTATAAATAAAGCGATCGAATAATCAACTATCTCTTGGAAAATAATCCCATACAGGGATAAACCAATTATTGACAGGTGTATGATAATGGACAACGCAAATATCCAGCAGGAGATCAATAAATATAAAAAATTCAAGAAAGTTGATGGAGCAACCTATCGCAAGGTAAACCAGTTTTTACGCAAAAGGACCTACATAACGGCCCGTGAATGGGCGCTTGCACGCTTGTGCACTGATTTCCGCACATCCGGCGGAGCTGAAATGACCTTTATCGGAAACCATCTGCCAGAGCTCGTCCCTTTTATGGAGGATACCTATACCCCCCAGGCAGTGAACCAGGCACGGAATTCTTTCAAAAAAAAGGTGCGTAAATCCAGTGCCACATTTTTTTATGGAGCAATGTGCGGATTTTTTACAACCGATGAACTCGATGATCTGCTCTTTGAAGCCAGCGAAGTTGCACGATTTTTGCTGGAAGTTGAAGGGACAACCCTGGATATCGATGAAGAGATCGATATAGAAGATCGCATCACCAAAGTCATGCGAAGTGTTGGAGAAGCAGCCAAAACAATACTTCGGACAAGAGGTGAAGAGACCGAAATAGGGACCACACTTCCGGGAAAACCAGATGTAACGGAAAAAATAACAGCTCCGGTGGAAACGGATATATCGACACAGCAAAAAACAAAGAGAAGGAGGAAAACAAAAGAAACGGTTCCTTCAGAAGGTATCCGTACGGAGCCGCTATCTCCCGACAGAGTGGACCTCTCGCCCGGGGATTCTGAAACAACGGCCATTCATGGGGATGGAACAGCCGCATATTTGCCTCTCATTACGTCACCATCGATTGACCCGGAACAGGAAATGATTTTCCCACTTCAAACAACTGTCCTCACGTCAATAAATAAGAATTCGGAAAATATTCAAGAAATCAGCCCCGTAAAAGAAGATCCCGAAATTAAAGGAGATGAGACCCCATGAAGATAATTCAGGTTGTTGGACGATCAAATTCCGGTAAAAGTACCTTCATCAAACAACTTATCCCTCAACTCAAAACACACGGGAACGTTGCAGTGATCAAGCATCTTGGGGATCATGAATATGTTCTTGAAGAGGGAAAAGACACTACCGGCTTTTTTGAAGCAGGTGCTGATGTTTCCGTAGGTATCGACGCAGATAAATCCGTAGCTGCGATACGTAACAATTCATTAAACAGTACGTTAAGGCTTCTTTTCGACCAGGGTATGAATTTCACCGTTATCGAAGGGTTCAAACAGATAGCATACCCCAGAATAGTTATTGGAAATCTCGAAACGGACCATTGTGTCCTGACCAACCCGAGCCCTGATGAAGTGCTTGCATCACTCAATGCCTTTGAAGATTTTTGTCCTTAAAACGTAACAGGAGTCATAAAACATGGAGACTAAAAAAATCCAGAAACGATTGTTCGGTACTAATGGTGTGAGAGGAATTGTTGGAAAAGATCTGACTCCTGAACTTGTACTTTCCATCGGAGAAGCGTTCGGAACGATGAGAAAAGGACGCATCGCTGTTGGCAGGGATACAAGGACCAGCGGTGAAACGCTTGCTTATGCAGTCAAGTCTGGACTTCTGGCTGTTGGATGCGATGTAACGGACTGTGGCATCCTCCCGACACCGGCACTCCAGTATCTGGTAAAAAATCATTTTGATGGCGGGGCGATGATCACCGCATCTCATAATCCACCGGAATATAACGGTGTTAAAATCATCGAACCTGATGGTACAGAGATGGGGGATGAAGAGACCCTCAAACTCGAACAAAGGATATTCGACCATGCATATTCCACAACATCCTGGGAACATGTGGGACACGAAACCATTGCACCTCATTTTATCGAAGAATATGTCACTGCAATTGCGGATTATTTTCCCGGCAAACCGGGTACAGGAATTACGGTTGTTGTAGATCCCGGTTCAGGCCCGGCCTGCTCCACAACCCCGGAGATTCTCACACGCCTGGGTTGCAGGGTGCTGACAATTAATGGGATTATGGACGGCACATTTCCCGGAAGGCTTCCCGAACCATCCCCGGAGGGACTAAAAGGACTTGCAGCGCTCGTTGTGAGCAGCGGAGCTGCATTTGGTGTTGCTCACGATGGTGACGCAGATCGTGCTGTCTTTATTGATGAAAATGGACATTTTGTCGAGGAAAACCAGGAGTTTGCGCTTGTAGCAGACCATATATGTCACCAGAAAAAAGGTGTGATTGTTACACCGGTCAGCACATCACAGATGGTTGAGATAGTAGCTAAAAAGAATAATTGTACCGTAACCTACACGCCGGTCGGAAGCATCTATGTTGCCCGCACGATGCGATCGCTAATTGAGAAGGGGTCACCGGTTATTTTTGGCGGAGAAGGAAATGGCGGGCTAATCTTTCCCGACCATCAATTCTGCCGTGATGGAGGTATGACCGCTGCGATGATGGTTGCAATTCTTGCTTCACGCAGACAAAAATTATCCGAATTATTAAATCAATTACCCAAGCGACATATGATCAAAGATAAGATCTCTGCAAGCGGAGGTGCGGCAATACTCGAAACGTTAAAAACTGCGTATGCGCATGGTATCATTGATCAGACGGATGGAGTGAAAATTTTTCGGGATAATTCATGGGCACTGGTACGGGCATCCGGAACAGAACCCCTCATCAGGATCATCATTGATGCAGATGATGATAAGCAAGGCAGGGCATTGCGGGACGAACTAATGGTAACAATCCAGAAAGTTACAAAGGACAATCCTGACCGGGCAAATTAATACAGAATTTTTTTTAGGGATTTGTGAAATTATAAAAAACGGATTTTTGTGGTTTAATTCCAGAATTAATTGAAATTATTATAGTTTCTTAAAAATGCAGGTCCAATTATTGAGATATCAGGTAAAAAACCGTTAAATATGCTTCAGTATCCAAAAAAAATATAAAATTATGCCCAAATAAAAGAGTAATGTTTATTAACTAATTTGGTCAAATTGAGATAAATAACCTGAATTTCTGTAACCGGGAAATAAATAATGGTTAAACCTACCGAAATAATCGATAATATTCAGCAGGCGCTATCAGCAGAGGATTGGAAGAGTGTCAGGGATAGCATTGAGGAACTGCACCTGAATCAGGGCCGACATGCCAGAAAAACAATTGTCTCCGATCTGAATCATCTCCTTGTAGATAAAGCCATCAAAACAGACAATCCTGCCTTTTTATACGCCGTTGCCAATATTCCGAGCAATGAGATAGAGGATTTATTCTCGGGCATTCTTTGTCAATATATTAAAACAAAAAATGATGCATGGCTGAAATCACTTCTATTCCTGTCCGATATATTAGGGAAAAAAAGTTATCAGTCCAGAGTGTTTGCATTGATGGCACGGGATCTCATTGAAGCGGGAGTATCTCATTCAGATCCTTCGTTTATCAAACAGGGCATGGTTATGCTCGATCAGATCAGTTTCCGGAAATACCGATCCGATATCATGATCGATATCATTCCTCTTCTGATCGTCTGGGCGATCACAACCCGGGATGAAAAACGTCTCCGCACTTCGCTCAGTCTCATAGAAGACATAAGTGATATCTCAAAACGGGCGGTCCTTCATTCCGAACTTGCAAAAGCAATAGCAACCATTGCGGTTCTGGAAAAAAATCGCCCATTATTCCTTGATAGTATCATAATTGCAACCGATATCCACCAGAAGATCCGCAGGCAGAGCTGTATTAATTCAATTGTTGAGAAAGGGATAAAATCTACTTTTTCCCGGGACATATCCGATATTCCAGCATTTATCCAACATTTTAAGGATAGTAATTCTGATAATCAACTCGAAATTATCAGCGCCCTCGTTGATCAGCTTCTTGATCGCGAAAAGGATAAACAACAGATAACCAGAGTACTTCAGTCTCTCTGTGAGACACTGCCCTTTGTTACAGAGACTCTTGTAATTGATCTACTCAGAAAAGCTGAACAGTCCGGGGATACCTGGTATTTTGAATCAGCGATGAAACTTCAGCAGCTGATTTCAAATCCCGATAAGTATCCAATACGGGAGATAATCAAGGCGGGTATTTCAGTTTCCCGCAGTTCTAATGAAATTAACGTGCTTTCTGATCTTATTCCCATTATTGAAAAGAACTGCAATACCGTATATCTATCCCGGGTCTATCTTCAGTTTTCCCAAATTATGCTTGGTTCAGGAAATTTTGAATCTGCGCTCAATGTATTTGGGAAAGTCAATCATGAGTCAGAAAATATTACACTCTACACGGATTGTTTAACAAACCTTCTGAAGGCAGGAGCAATAAAAAATTCCATTACAAAAATTAATAGTTCAATTCTCCGGAATATCCCCACAGATATTTCTCATAATGCAGTATACCATGCAGCAGTTGAAATTTCCCGGGATTCTCCTTTTGACGAGATAGTCCCCCATATCCATTCCATGAAAGAACTAATCAGCTTACACCCCCGAAGGGATCCTCTCTTTCTTGAATGCATCACCCTTCTTGTGGACAGGGGATTTCTGGATGCCCATGAACCAGGCATCCTGATTAAACTTGCAGATTCGATCAAAGAATTGTCATTAAAAGAGCGAGCTATTTCAAGCATTGTCATAAAAATTGCCCAGATAGGTGTGCAGATAAATAACCGTGATTTCCTCCAGAGAGCGGTCGGGCTTACCTGCCAGATAGATGGGCAGAATACCCGTTCAGCCACGTTGAGCAGGATTATTGACGAAGCTGCGATCCTGGCAGCGCACCAGGGAGATCTCGATCTCCTTTTAAGAATGGAAAAATGGAGCAACTCCCTTCTTGAAAAAGATCTTGCAGCTTATGCAATGGCAAACATTATCGAGGGAGTTATAAAATACGCAATTGATAACCGTTCACCCGATGCTCTCGAAAAGGCATACCTGATCGCACAGAAAATCGAAGATCCTGCATTAAAAACCCAATTATTCGAACGTATTGCTGAGTGTTTTATTAAAATTGGATGTATCCTGCTCAAAGAACCGAAGATTATCCCCCCTATGCAAAATTTTTCAGATGCGGTTCCTCCATTTGAGCGTGGCCTGGAAATAATTAAAAAGAATGTTAAAACACCGCAAATCTCGCTTAAGATCGCCGGGTTAATCGATGTAATTCTATCGTATTCAAAAACAAGTGATAATCCGGATTTTATCATCCCCCTTGCGATGTACTCTCTGGAGATCGGCAATGTATTAGAAAGGGATGCAATGATGTCCCGGATTATTTCAAATCTCAATGATGAGACACCCTTCCCGGGTTCAACCGATCCCTATGAAATCCTGGCTTACCGTCTTCAGAGATCTGAACAGGCACGATCCAATCCGGTTTCTATCAATCTGACATACCGCATCCTCCACCAGATACAAGATCCTTACAATCGTCTTACGGGGTTGTTAAATCTTGCAGATTCCGTATTCAAGTCAGGAGATCCAGAGAGGGCTACGGAAATTCTGAAAGAAGTCTCAGGTTCACTAGAAAATCTTCCCACAGAATATCAGAAAATACTGGTTTTAGCTGACCTGACAACACTGTTTAGTCCCATTGATCAGGAAATGGCAAAAAAATGCCTCGATGAAGGAATACAAATCCTGGATAGCGCAGAATTCCCCGATAGCGGGATAGCGCGGAGACAGATTGTTTATGCCATTGCCAGCCTGAATAACGCTACCCCTGATGACTCCTTTATCGATATTGCATTAAAAATCGTTTCCGAAATCAAAGAACCGGTCGATTACATCAAATCGCTCATTGCAATGTCCCGAATGGTACATAAAGATGATGATCGATGTGCTGAATTGCTCACACTAATGGTGGGTGCAACAGAAAAAATCCATTCGCCCTATGAACAGGCATCAGTTATCCTTGATATTGTCCCGCTCGCACTTCATTGCAACAAAGATGATGCATTCCTGCCTTTACTGAAAAAAGCAGATGTATTAACAAAAAACATCAATATCCAGTATATTGCAGATACCATCCGCGACAATGTCGCCCATGTGTATTCGATGCTGTACACAACGCACAATGATAAGAAATACCTCCGCTACGCCATTGAAACGACCCGGACTATTGATGACGACCGATTAAGACTTCACCGCCTCACACAGATGGGGCAGAAAGGATCTTATGAGATCTCTTCCCAGTACAGTAAAATCCGGGCGATTACAGATAAAATATTAGATGACGGGGCCCAGCCAAGTCAGATCGCTTCGCTTGAACGTATCATCAGCTCGGTTGCCGATCGTGGAAAAGAAGCAATCTTTTTCTGTAATCTTTCAATTCTTTTCCGGCAGGAAGGGAATGGAAAACTTTCAAAGCGCATGCTGCAAAGTGCTATGAAAGAATCGCGGATTATCCGGCCACTTTCCCGAAGGGCTTTTGTGATGTGCGATATTGCAATGAAGTGCCATGCTGCAGGCTGTGAGAGTGAAGCCCAGGAAGTACTCGATTCTGCAATTGACGCAGCGACGAATATACGCCAGTCAGCCCTGCGGGATGAAGTGTTCGATGAACTCGGCCTCGCGATTAAAATAATGCAGGAGATCTGATAATGAGGACCATCGAGATATTAATCTCGGGAAGGGTCCAGAAAGTCGGATTCAGGGCGTGCGTGCGAAGAATTGCTACCGACTTGAAAGTGTCCGGGACGGTAATGAACCTGCCGGATGGAAGGGTGCACATCTATGCAACGGGCGAACTGATGATTCTTGAAAAATTTGTTTCTATGGTGTATGGTTGTCCCCGTGCAGTTATCAGGGATCTCCGGCAATCAGAAATACCATTAAAGGTCTTTGAGGACTTTTCAATTATAAAAGGAGAAGGGCGTATCAGTACAGCGCTTTGAATTCACCACTATTTCTTATCGCATTTGAGAGACTGGATACCTGTTCATCGATTTTTTTATTGTTTATGGTGTCATGAAATGTTTTAATGAGATTTCTGGCTAATTCATCAGATAACATGCACCGGTCAGGAGAGATTTCGAAGTCGGCAGAAGTGAGGGACTCACGTGCAATCCTGAATACAGCTTCATCGATCATTTCAGATTTCATCGATTCGGCAATATCATTCACCAGACCTCCTTTACCCTCGTGCAACAGGCCAATGTCGGGATCCAGCCTCGCTCCTATCAGGGAAACACAGCAATTACCAAACAGCATTGCATAGCCAAATGAGAGCATTGCATTGATAGGATCGGTTTGAGGGCGTAATGTTCTTCTCCGGAATCCAAATTCCGGCTTGGTGTTACGCGACATTATCTCGTAATACATGTCAGAAGTCATACGGTGAAGGCGGCGGATTTCGTCGAGTTTGATCAGGAACGCCATTTCCTCTAAAGATTTATGAAGGAAATCCGATTCCGCTTCATAAAAAAGTGATACATTCTGTAGCTCCTGTAAGCGGTTGATAGCGACAAGGCGGGACTTCAGGGCACCCTGGGCGATTGCCGTGGCGAAACGATGGCGTGATCCGGTCTGCTGTGCAGGATTCACCTCCGGATCGTTACGGGATCCATAAGGACTGATGATCCCGATGGGATTTCCGTCGGCTTCGAAAAACGATATAATTGCGCCTTTTTTAATAAGCTGGATTACCGTTGCCGAACTTATCGTATGTCCGCCAACAATAAGGAGGTTTTTCACCGAATCAAGAGCGTATTCCTCGATACCGTTTTTTTTCTGGATGATTAATTTTGTCTGTGTCGATTTGATGTGAGACCCAAACCCACTCACCGACAACCAAGGATAATTCGTCTCCATAAACCCCGTACGATACAGCACAATTCAGATAATTACTACCACATTTCCACAGATTAAATCATCGTTGTACCTTTCCGGATTTTTTAAAAAGGATGTTCCGGAACCTTGTATTCTGGAACATTTTCATGGCACACCCTGCTGAAAAATTTTCAATCAGGGTACGAGGGTGTTAGATAAGTTGCCAACTGTTGGATAATTATCCAACTGTTGGATAATTATCTAACAACAAATCATTTTCTCCGGGGTGAGGGTCCGGGCTCGCACGGCAAGGTCTGATTGAAAAAAAATGAGCGGGGGGTGAGGGGGTGATTGAAAAAAATTTCCGGAGATCGATTGCAATGAGAATGTCTTAGAAACAAATGGCCCGGTGTTTTTGCTCCTGGGAATTCTTTCATTGAAACAATTTCCGTTTTGCCAAAATAGTGACCATACAGAATACTGTTTCTTGTATTTGAACCCTCCAGAAATTTCGGTGGATATATACCGTAGCCACGACATAATTTGACATGCGATAGCATAACAGAGGTCGGCGATGTACTGGGATAAGAAGATTGAAACCCTGAAACCTGATGAATTGCAGGCACTTCAGCTTAAACGGTTGAAGAAAACAATAAGCCAGGCAAAAAAAGTTGGTTTTTTTAATAAACGTCTCTCCGATGCAGGAATTACCTCATCATCGATAAAAACGCTGGATGATATCCGGAAAATACCCTTTACCAAAAAACAGGATCTCCGGGATGGTTATCCTTTCGGGTTGTTTGCAGTACCGCTTAAGGATATTGTACGTATCCACACAACATCGGGCACGACGGGAAAACCCACGGTCGTGGGGTATACTAAAAAAGATCTTGATGTCTGGGCAGACCTGATAGCACGCAATATGACCATGATCGGTGTCGGGAAGGAAGACATCTTCCAGAACATGGTCAATTACGGCATGTTCACCGGAGGGCTCGGTTTCCACTACGGTGCTGAAAAAATTGGCATGACGGTCATTCCCAGCGCCACGGGAAATACCAAACGCCAGATCGAGATGATCCGGGATTTCGGCGTAACAACAATCCACTGCACTCCCAGTTATGCAATGCATCTTTCAGAAGTTGCTGAAGAGATGGGCGAATCACTCGACAGTCTGAAAACAGGAATTTTTGGGGCTGAGCCATGGTCCGAAAGTGTACGTCACACGCTGGAAAAAAGACTTGGTGTAACAGCGTATGATTCATACGGCCTGAGCGAACTCTTCGGCCCGGGTGTTGCGTTTGAATGTGTAGAAAGAGACGGGCTTCATATCTGGCATGATTCCTACCTTGTCGAGATCATAGATCCCAATACCGGCGAACGTGTCTCTGATGGAGAGCGGGGCGAGTTGGTAGTCACGCCCCTGGTTAAAGAAGCAATGCCGCTTCTGCGGTACCGCACCGGCGATGTCACCATGCTGATGGAGGATGGATGCCTGTGCAAAAGAGGGCAGAAGATTGCCAGGATAACCGGAAGGAGCGACGATATGCTGGTCATCCGGGGTATCAACGTGTTTCCCTCCCAGATTGAACACGTGCTCCTTAAGATTCCTGAAGTGGGCAATCAGTTTATGGTATATATTGACAGAATAAATCATCTGGACGAAATGACTGTCGAAGTTGAGATTAACCGAGACTCATTCAGTGGTGAACTGGCAGACCTGGCAAAGATCCAGAAAAAAGTGGGAAAAGAACTCCGCGATTCTCTGGAACTGCGAACGACAGTCAGGCTTGTAGAACCAGGATCATTGCCGCGTTTTGAAGGAAAAGCAAAACGGGTAATTGACAGAAGGGAGGCGATATAATGGTATGCTGGGATCCACGAATCGAGGCGATGCCGAAAGAAGAGCTCAAGAGAATGCAGTACAAACTTTTAAAAAGTCTTGTATACCGGTTGTACAGTTTCTCTCCTTTTTACCATGACCGCATGAAAGAGCAGAAAGTCCATCCGGATGATATCCGCGAACTTGCCGATGTGCATAAACTCCCGTTCATGTTCAAACGGGATCTCAGGGATAATTACCCGGATAAGATATTCACGGCAACCCAGGATGAACTTGTCCGGTATCACGTGTCATCGGGCACAACAGGAAAACCCACGGTTGTCGGCTATACACAAAATGATTTACACACATGGACAACATCGCTGGCCCGGGGTCTCACTTCGGTCGGGCTGGGAAGGGGCGATGTGATTCAGGTAAGTTACGGGTACGGCCTGTTTACCGGGGGTCTCGGTATGCATTATGGTGCCGAGCGTATTGGTGCAACCGTTCTGCCGACAAGTGTTGGAAATACCGAGCGCCAGATAGAACTCATGCAGGATCTGGGAGCAACGGCAATTGCCTGTACTCCCTCCTATCTTCTTCACATTGGAGAAGTTGCCGCAAAAATGGGCGTGGATATCAAGAAAGATACCAATCTCCGTACCGGAATACTGGGAGCAGAACCCTGGACCGAAGGTATGCGGAACCGCATCCAGGATTGGCTTGGTATCAGGGCGTATGATATTTACGGTACCAGTGAACTGTCCGGACCGATGTTCACGGAATGTTCCGAGCAAAAAGGATTCCATATCTGGTCTGATATTGCGCTGGTGGAAATAATTGACCCGAAAACCGGCGAAACCCTTGAACCCGGGGAAAAGGGCGAATTAACCATCACGATCCTCCAGAAAGAGGCCCTTCCCATGATACGGTATCGTATCGGGGATATCACTTCCATGGAGGAAGATACCTGCTCCTGCGGCAGAACTCACCCGAGAATCCAGAGGATCCAGGGACGGGTCGACGATATGCTCATCATACGGGGGATCAACGTCTTCCCGTCACAGATCGAGTTTGCCCTGATGGCAATCCCTGAAGTAGGGGAACATTTCCAGATCGTAGTCGAGAGAAAAGGTGCTCTTGATGATATGCTCGTTCGCGTTGAACTGAACAAGGAATCCTTCAGTGACAAAATCAACGATATTATGAAAGTACGGCAGAAGGTTGAACACCGGCTCAGGAATTCCCTGAACGTGAATGTAGATGTCGAACTGGTTGAACCGGGATCATTACCCAGGTTCGAAGGTAAATCAAAGAAGGTAATCGACAAGAGGGCGATGTAAATGGACACGAAAAAATATGTAATCAGGCAGATTTCGATATTCTCTGAAAACCGCCCGGGCAGGCTTGCAGCAATTGCTCATGCCCTCGGGGAAGAGAAGATCAATATCCTTGCTTTCAGCATCGCTGAGGCAAATGGTTTCGGAGTCGTGCGGGCACTGGTAGATCACCCGGAAAAAGCTCATGACAAACTGCTGTCACTGGGATTCAATATCGCATTTACCGATGTGATTGCCGTGCACATGAAGGATCAGCCGGGCGGTCTTTATGAAGTGGCAAAAATCCTGGGAGATGCCGGTATAAATATCGAGTATTCGTATGCCTATTCCGGAAAAGAAGGTGCAGTGCTTATTCTCAGGGTCGATCAGGTCGAAGACGCAATAAAAAGGATCAAGAATTCAGGTGCAACTCTTCTGGAACGAAGCGTGTTTCACTGACACGTCATCGTTTCTCCCATTTTATTAATTCAGCTACCTGGGAGAGGGTACTTCCCCGGCGAATCTCTTCCCGTAACCGCTCTTCGTTCTTCCTGACTTCCAGTGCCCTGCGTGCCACTTCATACGCCCTCTTTGCAGGAATTACTACGACACCGCTTTCATCGCCGACAATCCAGTCTCCCGGGACAACGTATTGTCCTGCACACTGGATTTCTGCATTGATCTCGCCAAATCCCTTGGGCTCTCCTGCATTCGGGACGATTGCCTTTGCAAACAGGGGGAACTTCATTGCCCGGATATCATCGACATCCCGTACGGCCCCATCGATAACAACGCCGGATATGCCTCTTTTCACACAACTCAACGTAGCCAGTTCCCCCCAGGGAGCAACATGGGTACAGCCATCGTTGTTGATAACGATCACGTCTCCATTTCCGGCAACATCGATCGCTTCCACGGGTTTTGCCCAGTCCCCGGCAAGGGTCTGTACGGTAACCGCCCGTCCCACCATCTTCACATTGCCGCAGACAGAAAATATTCCTGTCATTGCCCCCTTACGATGCATCGCATCCGTGATATTGGGAGCAGATACCTGCATGAGAAGGGAACGAATTTCATCATCAGCGGATCTTTTTTCCACCATTTTTATCGAGGGATTGTCCATTGCTTCCCGGATCTTTTTTGTGGAACCGGTTACGTCCGAAGAACGGACAATTCCCCCACCGACTATGACAATATCCGCCCCGCACTGCACTGCTTCTCCAGCAGTCTTATAATCGATTCCGCCGGCAACGGCAACAGGAACATGGACCTTTCCTGACAGTGTTGAGAGGAGTTCTAGGGAATCCCTGCCCGTCATCTGCTGGTCGATACCGACATGGGCACAGATAATATCAATCCCCAGTGAGTCAAGATGACTGGCATGGGATACGGGATCCCTGACATTGATCAGGTCCGCCATCAGCCGTATTCCGTACAACCGGGCAGCCCGGACCGCTTCTTCGATAACCGCGTCATCGGCATCCGCAAGCACGCAGACAATATCAGCCCCTGCCTTGGCAGCCATCTCCACTTCAAGCGTACCGGTGTCTGCAATTTTCATGTCAGCCACGATAACGGAGTCGGGAAAACGCTCCCTCATTGCCCGGACTGCGGACATACCTTCGCTTTTTATGAGAGGGGTTCCCACTTCAATCCAGTCTGCACCGCCGTCAATGGCTTCCTGTGCGATCTGCAAAGCCCGTTTCAATTCGAGAAGATCGAGTGCTACCTGCAGAACCGGCTTATTCATGATCAATGTGTTATTGGCCAGAGGCTTAATAATTCCGGGGTTTTCCGTTGTTGATATTTTCAGCATAGTACGACCAGTCATCATCCGGTGTACTCCTTTTGGAGCGCTGGTTTGCAGCATGCAGAGATTAAACTGTGAAAACGTGAGTAAGATGTACATCCGATAATCGGATATACAACCGATATTCGGATGTACATCCAACAAAAATCACTTCGCTTACGCCGGAGACTTGGTTGGGGGTGGTGGGGGTACCCCCTCATGGACATGAGAGGGGGGTGGCTTATTTTTCACGCGGATGGCAGGGACCCCCTCCATGATCAGTGCTGGTCTGATATCTACCCATTACCAATTACAAATAGTTTTGATTGTGCGGATTTGAAAAGTATCGGGAGGTAAAAAAAATCTGATTATATGCGGATATCAATCCGTTTCATATTTTTCATGGAATACTATTTTTTTCATCTCTTTTTTATTAGTGATCGAAACCTCTGCGGGAATACCGGCTGCGATCAGTGAGACTAATGTGTATCCATCAGGAACATCCAGCATCACCCGTATTTGATCAGCATACGCTTTTTTCTCACCGGCAACCCAGCAGGATGCAACACCTTGAGCCTGCAAAGCCAGAATGATGTTTTCTGTTGCAGCGCAGCAATCCTCAAGATAATAGGTCTCTTTCTTCTCGCCAAAAACCGCAAAGCACAGTGGGCATTCTGCGATAAACTTCCCATGGTCCGTGATTGCTGCAATCTTTGCAAGTACTTCTTTGTTTTTAATAACACCGAATAACCACGGCTGGATATTCATTGCTGTGGGAGCCTGCGAAGCACATTCTAGCACGTCTTTTATGATAATATCGCTCACAGAATCTGGTTTGAATTTCCGCACGCTATGACGGGATTTTATCACGGTTGTTACTACGTTCATACACCGGAATGGGAAAGTAAGGTAATAAAATCTTGCGAACCTGAAAAAAGGGGATTTATTCTTTCTTTGTGTAAAATACGACTGCTGCTATGACAGCAAAAGCCGCGATTATAGATTCAAACCCGGCAGATTTTGTTTTTGTCGGAGTGAGCGTCAGCTGCGGAGTAACTGCGGTTTCGACTGTGGGGGGAGTTACAGGGGATACCGGGAGTTGAGATAGTGTGGGTACGGGAGTAATCTGTGGAGTTTGCTGTATCGTTGTTGAAAATGTTGTAACTGTTTTAGCAGGTGTGATTGTTGTTTGGGTTGGATTTGTTGTCGGCACATTTACTTTGATAAGAGGATTCTGGTCCTGGTTAAGCAGACTCACTACCCTGCTTATGGTCTTACCTGATACACCATAATTGTCTTTCATACCGTTCACGTTGCACTCGGCCCATATGGTATACGTTCCGGTGGGATAGGCTTCACGATTATTTGTACCCCAGATTGAATCGGTATACTGGGGTGATGTCGTAACACCATAGTCAACGATGGATGTTGTTGTTCCTGAGTTGCTTATCAGAGAGGTAAAAATCGCTCCATCCGGGGACTGTACTTTGATCGTAACAGGTAACGGCGATCCACCTGTTCTTGAGGATATAGGATACATGTTGGTATCTATCCTGAAACGAAGTGCATCGCCCGAAGGGACCCATTTGTCCGTAACATCGAGACCAACGGTTGTATCCTCTACTTTGATATCCAATTGAGGATCTGCAACATTGAAAGCCGTACCATTTGCCTGCCCGGAAGGGTTAAGGCGATACCACACCCCTGGGTAAGATCCAAATAAATTTGGGGATACGGAAAAACTTGCAGGATTTGAGACAGAGACCGTACTATCAGGGGAACTGCCGGCAATCGAAGCTGCGGATGCCCACCACCCGATTTTTGTATCCACATCCATTGCTGAGGTTATATCAAGTCCCTGTTCGCCAAGAAAAACCATTTCGCCAGGACGGATAGTATTTATTGCGGCAAACACAGGACTGATCAAAAAAAGGATCCCGAATATCAATAAAACACAGCATTTTGCGTTTTTGCTTATCATATTCATCCATCTTTCCTCCTAATATATAAAATTAACAAACCCATCGGCGGTTCGGAGAAAAAGAAAATCATTTATTGAAAATACATGCCGACAGAGGATGGGATTTCACAAACGAGATCTTAAGTCGTTCATATCCCGGTGGCACTGGTACAACACAAGTTATCCCTTGTTATCAAGGGTGAGCCGGTTGAAGTTTTCAAACACCCGTTTTCCTTCGAACGTATGGCTCACTTCCGGATGCCACTGCAACCCGTATATCCGCTTATCCAGAAGAGCTATGGCCTCATTATTACAGATGGATGAATGAGCGAGAAGGGTAAATCCATCTGGTAACTGCGACACTTCATCAGCATGCGATGCCCATACACTCACTTTGCCGGGATACCCTGCAAGGATATCATCATGTTGGCAGATTTCTACTTCAACCGGACCGTATCCTCCACTGCGTCCGGGATTTACAGTGCCATTAAATTTCTTTGCAATAATATGAAGCCCAAGACATATTCCCAATACCGGCAATCCGAGATCGAGATACTGGCTGCAATTCCCTGCACGCTCAATGGCCGGGCCTCCCCCAAGAATGATCCCCCGGCATCCTTCCGCAACCTGTTCTTTTGATGTGGAATTAGGTACCAGTTCCACTTCAATTTCCAGATCTCTCAATGCGCGGTGAATAAGGTGATTGAACTGGCCGAAATTATTGACTACATAAATGGGACGCATCATGGTGAGGTTTGTATTGATGTACTATAATTGTGTTCAGCTGTAGGCACTCACCGTACTCAGGATTTTTGCCCGGATCTCATCCGGGGAGTGCCCAAGAAGATGCGCAAGACACATCGCCCCGCCAGCACCCATTCCTTCTTTTACTTCCCCGATGCAATACCGTGCAAGACCAGAGTGTCCGATATCCCCGAATCCCGGGTCAACATAGAATATTTTTACTCCAATCTGCCGGGCAATCTGCTCAATATTGGCCGAGGGATCCTCCCGCACATAGGAAGTTGTAACTACAGAGGGGAGATGCAATCCCATTGCGTTAATTATTGCACTCACCGCAAGCATCTGGGTACCGCCGGCAAGGAAAAGATGCCCGGTATAGGTACTGGCAATTCCGGCCGCCACCGGCATCATTGGATCTCCGGTATATTGCAGCACTTCCAGTGGCGCGGTGACATTGTCAGCTTTGATACGCGCCAGCGCTATCCGGCAGATCTCTTCTTTCCGGGTAACCGGATTGTCAACAAAACTGCTGCTTACCGAAGCATCGTATCCGAGTGCACGCAGGACACAGAGCGCGGTGGTTGTCCCACCAGGGACACATTCTCCCATGACAAGAAGATCGCTAAATTCAGAAAGGGTCTTACCTATCAATTTTCCCTGATCAAACAGGGCTTGTGCACGGGGAACGGCGTTATGAAAACGGGGATCTTCCCCAACCTCACCATATACATCGAAGCAAGGGACCGTTGGTGAGTGTCGGAGCCCGGCATTGATGAACAGCGGTTGCAACTGTGTCAATTCCATCATTGAACGGGTAATCGATGCCGGTGTCGGACAGCCTGTCGGGGTGTTTGGTTTTATGGGATGGCTTGTTATTGCACCATGAACAATGAGCTCAGCATCCAGTATAGGAGTGAGCAGGGTGTTATCAGGACTTGAACCTGCACCAGATACTCCCGGAACCGTCGAGAGGAGAGTATTTCCGAGGATAGCGCAAAAGAGCGGTTTTTTAAATATAATATCTGGTATTTCGGAAAGGAATCCCATAAGTATCAACTCGTATATTTCAATCCATTCCAGTTTGAAGATATCGGTAAAAATCCACAACGATATAATAGTCCATTCAGTACAACACCTATTCATATGTTTGAAATTGAACAGCGGTTGCGCGATAACGGCATCACGCTTGAAGATATTGTCGAGGCTGCCATGGGGCTTTATGTATCCCACGGCATGCCGGAAGAGGAGGCTGCTGCGGAGATTATGCGCAAAATAAAGAAATATCTGGCAGATCCCAATGTATCCTCACTCCTTCTTGGCGCGATCCTCCTTGAAGATGAACTTTACAATAAACGAAAAAATTCAGAAATTGCCGATGACCCGGTCTTTTTACTGAGCGATGAAATCATCGGCATGGCTATCGCAGAATGTATCGGGGGGACCTATGCACGGTTTGAATTTACCCGGTATGATCAGAAAAAACCCGGAATCCTCGCAAAACTCGGACCGTTTCTCGATGATGCGGTCGCCGGGTTGATCGCTGGATGCACATCCCGTCTCTACAGCGAATGCATATGAAAATTCTCCTTTCCCTCCTGCAGTTCACGACAATTCTTCCGCTGGGTAAACCGCAGGAGCTCGAGCAGTTTGCCCGCCATTCCTATCTCTACCCGGTAGCAGGGTACATCATTGGGGCACTTGTTGCACTCCCGGTTTTTTTTATAGCGAACCAGACAATTGCAGCGGCGGTTGCCATTGCTCTGATCATGCTGATATCTGGTGCCCATCATTTTGACGGGCTCCTGGATTTCGGAGACGGATTAATGGCGCATGGAGATCACGAAAAACGGATTAAAGCGCTTACCGACCGTTATATTGGAGCAGGGGGTGTTGCTGCTGGTATCGTGATCACACTCCTCCTGTTTGCCGGATTTCAGGCATCAACCTCCCTTGTGTTTGCTATTATTATTGGAGAAGTCTGTGCAAAATTTTCAATGTCCCTGCTTACCGCATACGGTACACCATTCAGACAAGGGATTCACAGTTATCTCCACCAGTTTTCACAACCCCATTTCCCCCTCATTGCTGCAATCTTGTGTGCGCCACTTATCTTCATGCCCATTGCTCCTTTCAAATTGATGGGTGCCTTCCTGGCAGCTCTCGTATGCCCGGCAATCATGTTCCTTATTTCAAACCGTTTGTTCGGAGGAGTAAATGGTGATGTTGTTGGTGCCACAAACGAGATTACCCGGGCTTGTGCTATTCTGGCACTGGTTATAATCTGATTTTAGATAATAGCGAAAAACCCTGCTTAGATTTTTATCTTAGTACATCGAATGAAAAAATATGGGCGGGTTTGGTGATTATTTCCTGCACCAGGAATATACAAAGATTGCCGGTCTTGGGAACCGG
>Ga0074198_1000984_pt1 | contig 22676 bp, 23 predicted proteins | sample EPASupsiteSAE323_FD_64527 | JGI IMG/M metagenome (GOLD analysis project Ga0074198, IMG submission 64527) | Bioremediated contaminated groundwater from EPA Superfund site, New Mexico - Sample SAE3-23 | ecosystem: Environmental > Aquatic > Deep subsurface > Groundwater > Contaminated ...
TGTTAATACAAATAGAGAATTCAAAGTCAAAGGCTATGATGAACATTACAATCCAGTACAAGTTAATCAAAACGATGTTAGCTGGAAAATTAGCGGTGTTAAAGGTTCTTTCAACGGTAATATTCTTAATGCTCAAGAATCAGGAGAAGCCACCGTTACCGCATCAATCAATGGCATTTCTCAAAGCTTTCCTGTAAGTATTTTAAGCTCACCAATAGAAATAAACATTTCCCCTAAAGATACAGCTACTTCTGTAGGGAAAAACGTAAAATTCAGAATAACTGGTAAGAGCAGCAGCGGTTATTCCTCCGTAATAGACCCGACTTCTCTTGATTGGAAAAGTACAGATTCAATTGGAACTTTTTCAAAAAATGAATTCTCGGTTGTCAGCCAAGGAAGTACGATAATATCCTGCACTCTTGGAAGTGTAACTGCCTTTGCTCGCGTTACTGCATCGGGTAATTCCGAATTTGTCGCACAAACTTGCGAAGAACCTGTAATAAGCTACAAAAGCTATCCTATAGATATACCAGGTGATGCATCTCTTTCATCAGACCAAATTCATACTGGTTCATCTTCATATAAATTAACATATGATTTTTCTACAACTACTGATTCAAGAGCATCGTATATCGTATTCCCTGAAAACTCAATTAATATTGGAAGTAATACCACAGATTTTGGAGTTTGGGTATATAATGATTCTCCGAAAACTGATTGGTTAAAGGCTCAAATAGTTGATTCCCAAGGTTCAACTTACCTTTTAGACCTTTCAAAGGATTTGAGTTGGACAGGATGGAAATTCATAAAGGTTCCAATAGAGAGTACTGAGCTTTCTCTTCCTGCACAGCTTAGTAGGATTTACGTTGTACAAATTGACCCCGAAGTAAAATCTTCAGGAACAATATATATTGATGATTTGACACTCTTTACACAAAAAGCAGATGAAAGTAACTCACAAGCAATACCAGAAAATATAACACTGCCTGATCCTGCTGAAAAAGCTGTTTCGGTTAAGAGCAGTTCATCATCTTTTCAATTTATTGTAACTGGAGATATTCAAGCAGGAAAAACTATTTTTGACAAATTGTATTTACAAAAAATAAAGGAAAAAATTAATTCTACAGAAGTGCTTGCTACAACAGGCAAAATAGACGCTAATTTTAGCAAGCTTATTAAAAAACCTGTTATATCAACACAAACATGTCCTTCTACCTTTATCCATAAGAATAGTACCTTCATAGTTCTTAATGATTCCAAGAACAGCATCAGGCAAACAAATTACTCTCAATGGAAATGGTTTGAGAAAAAACTTGAAAACGTTGATACGGATAATGTCTTTATAATACTTCCAGTAGCAGTTAATACAAATAGCTTTGCAGATCCTTATGAAGCAGAATTGTTCCAAAAGATTCTTACAAAATACAAAAAAAGCTCTAATAAGAATATCTGGGTTATATCTGGTGGGAAAGCAAATGGCGTTGATGTGGAAAAAGGTATTCGCAACATTTCCTGCAAAGGAATAGTAAAAAGTTCAGATATTACTACCTCTCTAGATAATACAAAATATCTGCTGGTTTCAGTAGTAGGCAACCAAATAACTTACCAGTTAAAAAATGTGTTTTAAATAAAAGAAATGGCGGATGAAAAATCCGCCATTTCTTTTATTTGTGTAATTTATATCTCTAAATCTTGTCTTACCTGAGCATGAATCAGTTCGATCTGCTCCATGCTGTTACCTTCAGCATAAATCCTGAAAAGTGATTCAGTTCCCGAAGCCCTTATTAAAACCCAGCTTCCATCTTCCATTACAAACTTTTGTCCATCAATGCTAATAATATTAACTATCTTCTTTTCACCTATTGTTTCAGGTTTGTATGTCTTTAAATAATTTAAAACCTTCTCCTTGGCATGTGAAGAACATTTTACATCAAGCCTCTTGTTATAAAGATACCCAACTTCCGCCTTCAAATCTTCCATTATTTCTGTAGGAGTTTTACCAAATTTAGCAACCATTTCCGCAATAAGCAAGCAAGCAAGCACTCCATCTTTTTCAGGGACATGCCCTTTTATGGATAACCCCCCAGATTCTTCTCCACCCAAAAATGCGTCTTTGTTTATTAGAGCATCAGCAATGTACTTGAATCCTACAGGGGTTTCTATAACTTCCATTCCAAATTTTTCTGCAAGTCTATCTACCATATAAGTTGTAGCAACTGTACGTGCAACAGTTCCTTTCCAACCTCTTGTCTTCATTAAATAATATTGCAGCAAATATATAACTTGATTAGGACTTATGTAATTACCCTTACTATCTATTACTCCAAACCTATCCGCATCTCCATCAGTTGCTAGTCCCAGATCTGCTTTTTCTTCATTCATACATGCAATAAGGTCTTTCATATTTGCCATCGTAGGTTCTGGCATCGAACCACCAAACAATGGATCTCTGTAATTGTTTATAGCTTTAACCTTACATCCAAGGCTTTCAAGAATTTCAGAGGTATAACCTATTCCTGCTCCAAACATTGGATTGCATATTATTTTTAAATTAGCTTTTTTTATTATTTCACCATCAATTAATTGGTGAACTGCCTTTATGTAATCCTCTTTGGGTTCACACAATCTAACCCACTCTTCGCTGCCTCTTTCATTGATTTCTCCGGTTTCAATTACATTCTTAACATGTTCTAGAATCTTATCAGTAATTCCTTTGTGTGCGGGACCACCATATTCTGGAATGAATTTTATTCCATTGTGAGCAGGCGGATTGTGACTGGCAGTTATCATTATCGCTCCGCCAGCTTTATTATTTATAACCGCAAAAGCAACAACCGGAGTAGGCGTAGCTTTGTCTGTTAACATGACTTTTATTCTATTTGCAGTTAGTATATTACTACATATCTTAGCAAACTCAGGAGAAAGGAATCTGTTATCATATCCGATTACTATACCCCTGTCTCCAAGTTTGTTTTCGTTTACATAGTTTGCAATAGCTTGTGCAACTATTTTTACATTAGAAAATGTAAAATCATCTGCCATTATACCTCTCCAACCATCAGTCCCAAAAGAAATGTTGTTCATTTTACTCCTCCTGTAATAAAATTTGTGCTTTTTTGTTTTCGTACTAATCTTTCACAATTGCTTTAAGATATTTTATAAAATCATCCCTCAAGTCTTCTCTCTCAAGTGCAAACTCCACTGTCGCTTGGATATAACCCAGTCTATCCCCAACATCAAATCTTTTGCCAATAAAATCATATGCATAAATTGCCTCTTGTCTGGCAAGTTCTCTCATAGCATCTGTAAGTTGAATCTCTCCACCAGTGCCCGGTTCAATTCGCTCTATACACTCAAAAATTTTCGGTGTTAATATGTACCTGCCTAGTATAGCAACATTGGACGGTGCTTTGCTTTTATCTGGCTTTTCAATAAGGTTTTTAACCTTAAAAATTCTATCTTCTATTTTATTGCACTCAACAATTCCATACTTATTAACTTCATTCCAGTCAACCGTCTGAACTCCAAGCACAGAGGTTTTGTATTCATTATAAACATTTATCAACTGTCCAATGCAAGGTTGTTCAGACTTAACTATATCATCTCCTAGCAAAACTGCAAATGGTTCATTTCCAACAAATGATCTGGCACAATAAATCGCATGTCCTAAACCTCTGGGTTCTTTTTGTCTTATATAATGAATGTCAACAAGATTTGAAATATCTTTAACAAGGTTCAAAAGTTCGCCTTTTCCAGATTTCTGAAGTTCCATCTCAAGTTCAAGTGATTTGTCAAAATGATCTTCAATAGATCTTTTATTTCGTCCGGTAACAATTATGATATTTTCAATTCCTGCTTCAATTGCCTCTTCTACAATAAACTGTATCGTAGGCTTATCAACAATAGGGAGCATTTCTTTAGGTTGTGCTTTTGTGGCTGGTAAAAATCGAGTTCCCAGACCTGCAGCAGGGATAATGGCTTTTTTAACCTTCAATACTTTTCACCTCGAAAAATTTAATTACTGAATAAAACTAGCTTTTAAAATATTCAAATGTCTACCAAATAGTCGCTTATTACACAAGAAATTTTCAGCAAACACATTATACCATATATTGGTTATTCTTCAATAAAAAAGAATATAAAAGTTGGAGCCTTTTACTACTTAAAGGTTCTAACTCTTATTATACATCAATCAAGTTCTTGCATCCCTTTTCGGCTAAACTATCTTCTGCAGCTTTAATACCTTCAGTCCCTTGACGCATTAGTATAATATTCAAGGTTTGCAGAATTATCTTAATATCATACAATATAGAATAATTTCTGATATACAACAAATCATACCTTAACTTATCTTCAGGTTTAGTTGTATATTTGCCTAAAACCTGAGCAAGGCCAGTTATTCCTGCTTTTACATGCGTTCGGTATTCATATCCAGGGATTTCCTTCTTATACTGTTCAACAAACTGTGGCCTTTCAGGTCTGGGACCAACAACGCTCATATCTCCTATCAAAACGTTTATTAGCTGTGGAAGCTCGTCAATTCTAGTTTTTCTCAACACTTTTCCAAAAGGAGTTATTCTTCCATCATTTTCAAGTGAAAGAATCGGTCCTGTGTTTTCCTCAGCATTATCTATCATAGACCTGAATTTATATAGCTTAAACTCTCTGCCTCCCCTGGTAACCCTTTTCTGGGCATAAAATACTGGTCCCTTAGAGCTTAGTTTTATTACAACGGCTGAAATCAGCAAAACAGGAGAAAAAATAATCAGTGCAAAGGCAGTAAATGTTATATCAAAAACTCTCTTAATAATCTTTTGTACTGTTGAAAGCTTAAGTTGTTCTACTGCAAAAGCTGCTATATCAGCAAACTGTAGAATCTGAGCTTTGTAAAGTAATATCTCCGGTGTCCCAGGAATAATATATATACCCTTTCCCTTCTCCATGCAGTATCCTATTATTCTCTCCTTAGTATCATTAGGCACGCTTGAGCTGATAAAAACATCATCTGCTAGACTTATTAAGCCAAAAACATTTTCAATATCTACTACATCACACGTATTTTTTATATTTAAAAGCATGTTTGAAGCAGGAGCTTTGATTTTATTAGCCATATTTTCAAGGTCATCCTTTTCAGTTCCAACAATAATTACCTGTCGTGTGCCAATAAAATACCTCCTGCTTTCCCAAACAAACATTCTCCAAAGTACAAGCAAAGCAATCTGTAAAATTGGAGAAACAAGCAATATACTTCTTGGGAAAGAAAAACCTTGGTTAATATAGGTTATCGCTATGGTAGTTATACATAAAAACATTACCGCAAGAACAATTGAGTATACAGTTTCATATAATGATTTTTTTAATGGTTTTAAAAGCCCATATAAATCAAAATATAATAAGGCCGCAATTGTTATAAACGGTATAATCTCTATATATGGACCAAAATTGTACTTAGGAGGATTAAAATCGAACTTCATCATAAATGCAATATAGAATCCCAAGTTTATCAACAATAGGTCCACCAGTACAACTAATACATTAAATATCTTACGTTTCATTATTATCAACCTCACAAACTGCTTCAATCATATTATAATATGCCATAAATAGATTTTTGCTGGTTACTATTCATAAAAACCCGTAATCCTAGCTCAATCAATTATAGTCATTATATAAATACATGTAAATATAGATTATCTGGAAATTAGCTCTCAGACTTATGACATAATAACTATAAATATTATATCATATGCTTTTAACTAATATTGAATTGTCATAAGATATTCCTTTAATGCCTCTTCCCAGCTTCTTAGCTTGACTTTAGATTTTATATTTCCAAGTACTGAAAAACCAGGTCTCTTTGCAGGTCTATTTAGCTTTTTGGTATCAATTGGAATAACCTTTGTTTTAGTGTTTTTAATCTCAAATATTTTGCATGCAAGTTCATACCATGAACAATAACCTGCATTCGTAATATGATAGAAACCATACTCTCCGGCACTAATCAAATCCATTATTGCTATCGCCAAATCATACGCATATGTAGGGCTTCCAATCTGATCATTAACAACTTCTATGCTTTCTCTCGACTTAGAAAGCTCAAGCATGGTTTTTACAAAGTTTTTACCTTGTCCGTACAACCATGAAGTTCTTACAATATAATACTTCTTCATTACAGTTTTAATAATTTCCTCCCCTGCCAGTTTTGAATTTCCATAAACGTTTAGAGGATTTGGAGTATCAAATTCAAAATACTCCTGTTTCTTATCACCAGCAAAAACATAATCAGTTGAAATGTGAACAAGCTCACAATTTCTTTTCAGGCATTCTCCTGCCAATAACCCAACACCTTTTGCATTTATTTCGTATGCTTTATCGGGATTAGATTCGCAGCCATCAACATTTGTATATGCTGCACAATTTATAACAATATTGGGTTGAACACGTTCAAAACATTCTTTTATTGACTCAGGCTTGGTAATATCAAGTGATTGCTTATTAAATCCATAAAAATCATGACCACTTTTCAATTTAACAAATTCTGAACCGAGCTGTCCGTCAGCCCCTGTCACTAAAACTCTCAAGATATTCCCTCCTCGTTTGTTCATGGTTGTTGGTTCGTGGATTTAAGTCTGGCTAAAAGCCGTACTTAGTTCTACCAACTACTAACTGATTTTACCCTTTTGAACCAACACTTCTGCCATTCCTTATTAAAACTTTGAGAATAGCTATCCTTTTCAAGAACCAAATACCAAAAATAACAAGCACTCTGAGTATTGGATTAGTATTGTTACTATAATTTTTTCTAAAAAATATCTCCATTGAATCATAAAATGCTTTTGTAGCTTTCATACTCATATATTTGCTGCTTTGACCCTTAAAATGAGTTATTCTTGCTTCAGGATAATACATAACCGTCCAGCCTTTTTGTTTAGCTCTGAAACAAAAGTCTATATCCTCAGCATACATAAAATAATCTTCGTCGAGTCCTCCAATTTGGTCGTAGACTTCTCTTCTGAAAGTTAAAAAAGCCCCAGAAACTGCATCTACTTCTAGTTCTTGATTCTCATCAATATATGAAAGATTATATTTTGCCAAGTCTTTGCTTTTCGGAAACAACTTACTAAGTCCAGACAACTGAAAAAAAGCAACTTTTGGAGTTGGGATACTTCTCCTGCATGCTCTTTGTAAGCTTCCATCAGGATTCTCTACTCTGCAGCCAGCTACTCCAATATCTGCATGTTTATCCATATATTCAACCATTTTTTCTAATGTTGAATCAAAAATAACAGTATCAGGATTTAGGAGCAGTAAATACCTTCCTTCAGCCATTTTTATCGCAATATTGCAGCTTTTTGAAAAACCAGCATTTTCAGCATTCTTATACCCAATTACTTTGGGAAATTTATCTGCAAGCAATTCAATACAGCCATCTTCTGAATTGTTGTCAACAACAATAATTTCAAATGAAATATTCTTTGTATTTTCATATATAGATTTTATACATTTTTCTGTAAATTCTTTTGATTTAAAATTCACAATTATAATTGAAATATCCATAATTACTCCTGTTTTTAATTTTAAAAAAATAAACTTCCCAGATAATTTTAATCTAAGGAAGTTTGATTGTAAATCATTTAGTTTTTATCTATCAGAATACATTCTGGCATAATAGTCCTTATATTCTCCTGACTTTATTTCTTCCCACCATTTCTGGTTATTTATATACCATTCTATTGTTTTGCTAATACCAGTTTCAAAACTTATTAATGGTTTCCATCCAAGCTCTTTTATGGTTTTTGAAGCATCAATAGCATACCTTCTATCATGCCCAGCTCTATCTTTCACGTATTTAATAAGACTCTCAGGTTTATCAAGTGTGCTAAGTATCAATTTCACTATCTCAATATTTTTTTTCTCGTTATTACTGCCAAAATTATAAGCCATTCCAAGCTGCCCATTCTTAATCGCAGCTAGTATTCCTCTACAGTGATCTTCAACAAAAATCCAATCACGAACATTTAATCCGTCTCCATAAACAGGAAGCTGCTTGTTCTCCACTGCATTCGAAATCATTAATGGAATTAGTTTTTCTGGGAATTGATAAGGACCATAGTTATTTGAACATCTTGTAATTATTACCGGTAACCCAAATGTTCTGAAATAAGCTTTCGTAAGCATATCCGCCGAAGCTTTACTAGCTGAGTATGGGCTATTTGGAGCCAAAGATGTTTCTTCAGTAAAATAGCCTTCTTCACCTAATTCTCCGTAGACTTCATCGGTTGACACCTGAATAAAGACGGTTCGTGGTTGGCAGCTCGTAGTTGGTAGTTTTTGAAATTTAGCTTCATTTAGCCAGTATTTCTTAGCAGCTTCTAGTAGGGTGAATGTACCCATGATGTTAGTATCGAGGAACTCTTTTGGGTTATCAATACTGCGATCAACATGGGATTCGGCAGCGAAGTTTACAACAATTGATGGATTATATTTATTAAAAATATCTTCAACGAGAACATTGTCTCTAATATCTCCCTTTATGAAGGTATAGTTAGGATTATTTTCAATATCTTTAAGATTGTTTAGATTACCTGCATATGTCAAAGCATCAAGGTTAATCACTTTGTATTGAGACTCTTCATTAATAATTAATCTTATAAAGTTACTGCCAATGAAGCCTGCACCACCAGTAACAAGAATGGTTCGTGGTTCGTAGTTCGTGGTTCGTAGCAAAACCTTATTTTCGAGTTCAGTCACTTTTCTTTCCTCCAATTACATTTATAAGTCCATTTAGTAATCTTCCAATTTTATAACATCTTTCTATAAGCTCCTCATACACCTGATCATTAATATACCCTAAATCTTTGGAAAGCAATAATTGATATTTTGTTTCTTGTAAAAAACCCCTTGAAATGTAAAGAAAATTCAGAAAATCTTTAGCAGTTTTTCTTCCACTTCCCTCTGCAATATTCATCGCAATAGAACTACTTGCACGGCACAACTAATCAACTAATCTGTATTTTTATTCAACGGGAAAACTTTGTGTTTGTTTGTAAATATCTATTACTAAATTATGTGCTAGTTTCGAAACTTCTAGATCTTCATACTTACTCATTTATTTCTCCCAGAATTGTTTTTAACTACAAACTACCAACCACGAGCCAACAACACGCAGAATAGGTTACCTATTCTGCGTTGTCCAATCAAATCCTATTGACGGATCATTCCAATCTATTCTAAATTCATCCGGGTCTTTTGGGTCATATGATTCTGTTGTAAAGTAAATTATAGTTGCAGGTGCATTTCCAAGCACTCTATAACCATGTGCTACACCTACAGGAATAAAAAGAAGAATCGGATTGTTTTCTCCCATATAAAACACGTTAGTTTCACCCTTAGTCTGTGAATCTTCTCGCATATCATGCAGAACCACTTGTGCATTTCCTGAAGGAAAAAACCACAAATCATCTTGTATTTTGTGATAATGAAAGGCTTTAACCACTCCCGGATATGTTAATGACATTGAGGATTGTCCGAATTTTCTTAGAAGATTATCATCATCTCTTAAAATTTCCATAAAGAATCCTCTATCATCTGTATGCTTTACAAGTTTTTTTATAAAAACATCTTTTATCACTTTTTACCCCCTTGTTCGGCTACTGGTTACTTGCTGCTGTTTGTTTGTTATTGTAATTCTACTATTTCCTGCTGCGGAAATAATATAGGTTCGATTTTCAAATCAGTGGCAAGCTCGTTTGCCCTAATCAAAGATTCAAATGTTCCTGCATCAGTCCACCAACTATCAAGAACATCATATGTCATGGTTCCATTCTTAATATACTCATTGTTTACGTCTGTTATTTCTAATTCTCCTCTACCTGAAGGTTTTAGAGTTTTTATTATATTGAAGACCTTATTGTCATACATATATATTCCTGTCACAGCAAAGTTACTCTTTGGGCTTTTCGGTTTTTCCTCAATCGAAACTATCTTGTCTTCTAAAAGTTCGGCCACTCCAAATCTTTTAGGATCACTAACAGACTTTATAAGTATTTTTGCACCTTCGCCTTGCTTTTCAAAGTTTTTAACGAACTCGGATATATCTTTTCTAAATATATTATCACCTAAAATTACAGCACAGCTATCATTTCCAACAAAATTTTCTGCCAGACCTAACGCTTGTGCAATTCCTCCAGCTTGATCCTGAACCTTATAAGTAAACTCAACTCCCATATCTCTTCCGCTTCCTAAAAGGTTAACTATGTCACCCATATGGTCAACACCAGTAACAATAAGAATGTCATTTATTCCAGCTTCTTTGAGCTTGGTAATTGGATGATATATCATAGGGTATCTGCCAACTGGCAGCAAATGTTTATTAGTAACCTTTGTAAGCGGATATATTCTTGAGCCAGTTCCACCTGCTAGTACTATACCTTTCATGTCCACAACATTCCTTTCATAATTTTTGCATAAGTTAAAAATTATTATACCACATTATAACATAATGTACCAGAAAAAATACTTTAGCTGAAAATTTTTTTAGAACAAAAAAGAAAGCGGATAATCCATATTAACGGATTATCCACCTTCGTCATACACTTTTACATTTCTTTGAGTAAATTAGTCTTAGCCAGTGCCGCAAGGGATCGTGCATCCTCTGAGAACTCAATAAAATCTTTCAGATATACCCAGAACCCGGATGCAAAATCGCATTCTTCAGCAACTTCCGCACTCACGACCTGAATCCGACCCTGAATTCTCTTCAAGTTTGCCTGAATAAATCCAATTTCTCTGAAACCATATTGGAGCATTTGCCCCTTAGAAATTGATGAAGCCGATAACTCCAGAGTTTGACCATTAAAGCCATCAACCAACCGAGCTAAAACCTCAATACAGCCTCTCAATTTGCGATAAATAACCGCTACCTGACCACAGGGTTCTTTTCCCCCTTCTTCAATTATTGCCGGCATAAGGTATCCAAGTGCATCTGACATTTCAACTGAGAAAAATTTCCCATCTTCTCTGGCAATCACTGCATTTGCAATCCCATTTTCAACCTCTGTTACTTTGAGTTTCCATCCTCCACTTAAATCAAAAACCTTTTCCATCCTTTCAACCTCCTAATTATTCAACATCTTTTTAGCTTATTAAATAAGCTGCTCGTCAACCAACATGTTTCTTTCTTAATCACATTATCTTTTTTATTTTATAACAAAATAAAAAAAGATTCAATAACATATATTGAACCTTTTTGAACACAAATTTTCATTTTGCAATTTTCTCAACCATTTCTTCTTGGGCAGAAAGCCTATTATCTATAAGTAGAATATCGCCCCAAGCAGCTTTAACATCATGCTTGATTTCTTTAACATCTCTCTTTAAGTCCTTAACTTCTCTTTCGAGTTTCTTTTGACCTTCTTCGAAGCTCTTTTGACCTTCATCCAATTTATTCAGCTTTTCTAAAACAAGCTTCTGAAATTCTTCATTATTCATCTGCACAAACCTTCTTTCTAATAAGCATATTAGAACTATCTGTATTTATCATTAGCTTTGGTGTTTTTATGTTACCACTTTCTGTATTTTAATTCAATAAATATCTATAAAATCAAGTTCTTCAATCTTTTATCTTTGGAAGAAATAATATAAGCCCTAAGAAACCCAGGTTTCTAAGCAGCCCATATTTAGTAAATCTATACTTTAGGATACTTCTTATCCTTTCATATATTGGTTGTTCTATCAATGATGAGAAACAGCTTACTATTTTCTTTCCACTCTCGTCCATCCTCTCATCATAGGTTTTCTGAAAAACTTTTGATTGTTTTAATACCTTTGAAAAAAGTTCTTTTGCCTTTTTACTATAAAAATTCCTTGCTAAAAAATACTTTAAAGAATACTTTTTAGCCCCAATGTCATTTTTACCATGTTGCCTATATAATATTGTCGATTCATTAACAATCCCAATTTCACCAAGTGCAGAAGCAATCAATGCCATCCACCAGTCATGAACCATTGCTTCCTGGGGTATTGAAAGCACAAGCTCTTTGAGCTTTTTATTAATCATCATAGTACAACCAGTTACGTTATTCTGTACAAGCAAGTAGTTTAGACTTTTTCTTTCTGGCTGGAGCTTTTGATATCTCCACATTGATTCTGATATTATTCTAAGATTTTGGTCAACAACCTTCAAATCAGTATGAACCAAAATTGGTTTGTCCCTAAATTCTCTTTCAATTTCTTGCATTTTATTAAAAGTAATTTCAACCTTTTCCTCCAGCCACACATCATCTTGATCGCAAAACATTATATAATCTGCATCTGCAAGCTCTAAAATTCTGGCAAAACTTTGGCAAGCACCAAGATGCTTCTCTTTATCTTCTGCAAACACTATCTTATCAGGATTGTTTTTTGCATATTCAGAAATAATCTTGATGGTATTATCAAGCGAACCATCATCCCTTATCAACAGTCGCCAATCAGTTATTGTCTGTTTCATCAAGGAATCAATCAATTCTTTTATATATTTTTCACCATTAAAGGTAGAAAGGAGAATATCGATTTTTTTCATTTGGCTTTGCCTTTCAAATATCAAAAATAATTACAAGTTAATTTATATTTCAAAAAAACAAAAACGTCAATATAAAACGTTTTTTAGTGTCTATTTCCTTATTTTAAAAATTATAAATACTTATGAGGATACATCAATTCAGCAAAGTAAAAAAATATTCCGCTTATTACATGTAATCCAAATATTGCATAACAAATAATTGCTTTACTCTTTTCTTTTAAGCTATTTATTGAAGTAGTTCTAATCTGTCTTATCAAAAAAATCATTGAGTAGAAAAAAAGAATGAAAAGTGCAATCTGACTGCACCAACTGAAGTTTCCATGATACATCCTCGGGCCAGACTCAGCAATTAAATACGTATAGAAACAAGATACGAAAAATGTTAGCCATGAAATAATCATGCCCTTATCAGACACTGCCTTTCTAAAATAACAAATAAGAACAGAAATTGGGAAAGCAATAGATAAAAGGAACTTTGGAAATAGCCAGGAAGAGTACTTTGCCTTAACCAAAAATGGTGCAAATATAATACCATCATCTCCACCAGCCCCATACTCATTTAAATACTGCCACCCAAGAATCAATATGCTTGGAATAATCACGCTAAAAGCAAGCCCTTTCCAATCTACAGGCTGTTTTGTTATAAATTTCACATATAAACTAATGAGTATTATAGTTGGAAGAAAACATATAATGAAATTGGGCTTTGCTAATATAGAAAGCATACAAATTACTGCCAGTAAAAAAACAGAAGCAACCGAGTCTCTCTTCTTCTGCGAATCAAATATCTTTATCGAATTCCAAAAAAGCAGTACCGAAAGAGGCTTCAACATTACCATTGTAGGATTATGATAAACATTCATATTGATATAACCAAAATAAAGATGCCTATCAGCAAAGAAAAACAATGAAATACAAGATGCCAGCATTATCCCCATTGTCAGGACAATTGATGCAATTGACGTTTTGAGAGTATGCGTTCCAAACTCACTATAAAAAATCGAAAAGAGAACAATGCCAAGAAAAATATAGAATAACACAGCCGTCAAAACTCCTGCTGTTGATAAGCTTATTTTTGAGGCTATCATTGCTATTGATGCAGTAAGTGCATGGTACAGGAAATGAGTTGATTTTAATTCCCCTGTATCTTTTAAAATTCCAGCCACCTTAATATGTGCCGGATAGTCACTTTTACCTGTAAAAACCTGCGTAAAAACTACAGGATAAAAAATATATCCAACCATTATTATCAATATTACAACTGAAATAATCAATCTTTTATTATCTGCAAATAGTTGACTTATTCTTCCTAGTCTATTCATACAAATCTCCAATTACCTTTATCGATATCTAAATAAATCAAATACTTTTTCAATTACATACTCAACCATTTTGTCATTAAGACTATAATGCATAGGAAGTCTTAATATCCTCTCACTTTCTTTAGTAGTGTATTTGTCTTCTCCATAAAAAGTACCAAATTTTTTACCTGCCAAAGAAGAATGAAGCGGTATATAGTGAAAAGTACTGGATATTCCGTTTTCCTTTAGGGAATCCATAACCCTGCTTCTTTCTTCAATATCTTTAACCTTGATATAAAATATATGGGCATTATGTTCACAATATTCAGGAATATGAGGAAGTTCAATTAGTCCTTTTTCCTCCAAAGGCTTTAGCCCTTGATAATATAAATTCCAAAATCCCAATCTCTTTCTATTTACTTCCTCAGCACTTTCAAGCTGTGCTAACAAATATGCAGCATTAAGTTCACTGGGAAGATAGGACGAACCGATATCAAGCCAGGTATACTTATCTACCAGTCCCTGAAAGAACATTTGACGGTTTGTTCCTTTTTCTCTAATTATTTCTGCTCTTTGAATGAAATTTTCCTGATTTATCAGCAGTGCTCCGCCTTCACCACAGGTATAATTCTTTGATTCATGAAAACTATAGCATCCCAACTGACCAATTGTTCCCAACGATTTTCCTTTATACTTAGCCATCACACCTTGTGCAGCATCCTCAATCACAAAAAGATTTCGCCTTGATGCAATCTTCAATATTTCATCCATTTCACAACCAATACCTGCATAATGAACTGGAATAATAGCCTTTGTTTTTGTTGTTATTGCTGCTTCAATCAGTTTTTCGTCTATATTCATGGTGTCTGGACGTATATCAACAAATACAATTTTGGCACCCCTCAAAACAAATGCATTTGCAGTTGAAACAAAGGTAAATGAGGGCATAATAACCTCATCGCCTTCTTTAATTTGCGCCAATATGGCTGACATTTCTAGAGCGTGAGTACATGAAGTAGTTAAAAGAGATCTTTTGCATGCGAAATTTTCTTGGAGCCACTGATTACATCTTTTTGTAAAAGCACCATCTCCAGAAAGCTTTTGAATTGCCATTACTTCAGCTATATAATCCTGTTCTTTACCTGTTACCGCTGGTACATTAAAAAAAACTCTGATGATATTCACCCCTTACATACTAAATACTATTATCCCTAATATAATTAAAATATTTCCAAACACCTTCATTTTGGTTATTTTTTCGTTTAAAAATATTCTTCCCAGAATGAGCACAAAAATATAACTTGCCGAAGCTATCACAGGTCCTTCTTTAAGATCAATTCCTTTATAGGCGATTATATTTAGAAATACAGTTATAAACAAAATGAAATATGCGGATATAACATAAATATTAAAATAGTCCCCCATCCAGCTGGAATATGTCTTTAATGCGCTTTTCTTTAAAAGTATCTGTGAAAATGCCACAAGAAGAGCTGAGAATAAAACTATAGCAATATATCTATTCATCTTCCTTAACCACCATCACTATGCCAAAGATAATTACTGCTGCACCAATTAAATTATTTATACTAAGTTCTTCTTGAAAAAAAATAGCCCCCCATAAAAGTGTCCATATTATTGCAGCAGCTCTGTTTGAGTATGCTGTTGATGCATCTATTTTTTTTAATATCTTCTGCCATAGAACAGCATAAACAGCTAGCATAAAAAACTCAATTGAAATAAACATTAAAAATTCAAACGAAAAAAAATTATACCCGGATGCTTGTTTAGCAATAAGAGCAATAAAAGAGTAAAACACTATTCCTATATGTAGAAAAACATAATTCTTATATGTATCACTTCTCATCAATGCTGTTCTTGTCCCCTTCAAAATTTAATGATTCTCTAACGACATATTGAGGCATTTTATTTATACAGATAAATATCCTTCCTATATACTCACCTAGCATACCAATGCTTAGTAATTGAATACCTCCAAAAAATATTATTGCAACCATCATTGAAGTCCATCCAAGCCTTGTTGAAGGCATTGTCAACCTATTAATTATAATTACAAGCATAAATATAAAACCAATCAAAGAAAATACAAATCCCAATATGGTTGAAATCCTTAATGGCTTAATTGAGAAACTTGTAAAACCATTTAACCACAATGAAATAAGCTTCTTAAAAGTGTAATTGGACTTGCCAGATTTTCTGATATTATGTTCAATAAAGATATTACCCACATTATTTGTTACACTAAATACCAAACCAGGAAGGTATGGGTACGGATTATCATACTTTAATATTTCATTTATCACAAATCTTTTAGCTATAAAATAGCTTGATGAAAAAACATTTTTGGGTCTATTGATAAGCATTGACTGCATTAATCTGTTTATTGATGTACCAAAATTTCTGAATATAGAATTTTTATTATTGCTATAGGTAGCATACACAACATCATAATTATTTTCTTTAATCTCCTTTATAAGCTTTCCAATCTCTTCAGGTGGTGTCTGCAAATCATCATCCATACAGACAATATAGTCTCCTTGTGCATGCCCGAATCCTGCCATCAAGGCATGTGCCTGCCCGAAATTCTTTGAAAGATTTAAAACTTTTACAAGCTTGTTCTCAATACATATCTCTTTAATAATTTTTAAGGAGCTGTCTCTACTTCCATCATTAACAAGAATAATCTCATAGTTTTTATCAGCCATAAATGTCTCTACAGCGCATTGAATTCTATTCACAACCTCTTTTATGGTTTTTTCAGAATTGTATACCGGTATGATTATGCTAAGCTTTTTCATTTTCACACATCCTATTTTTAGTATTAAAACAACCTACCCAATCAATATTTTTTTCATATCGTATAATGCGTCTTCTAAATTCCAATTTGGAATCCAATTAAGACATTCTTTAGCTTTGCTTATATCCATAATATCTACTGATTTATCTTCTGCCTTATCAGATAAAAATGTTATGTTCCCTGTATTTTCAAAAACCTTATTTATAGTTTCAGCAAGCTCTTTGTGGGATACATTTGTCCCTGAACCTATGTTGAAAACTCCTTTTTGATTTGGCTCTGCAAGTGCAAAATCAATAGCATCAACAACATCCTTTACATATATGTAATCTCTCTTTCCTTCGCCTTTTCCCCATAATGATAATTCTTCTTTTCGTAGGGCTTTATTTATAAACGTCATCAGCATGAATCCTTCTCTTTCTCCCACACCCAAAACCTGAGCAAGTCTTAAGCTTTTAATATTCATGCCGTATTTAGTATTGTAATAATCTGCAAGCTGCTCTATCATAAGCTTTGATAAACCATAGAAATTCAATGGCTTTGGAGTATCATTTTCTGAACAAGGTAAAGCATTATTACTGCTGTATACAGCTTTTGAAGATATGTTTATAATATTTTTTATTCCCTCGCGTTTGCAAACTTCAAAAAGATTACTTGAAACAAGCATGTTTCCAGTATAATCTTCTATCGTTTCGCCCTTGGCACCTAATGGAACTCTTTTGGCAGCAAGATGTACAACTGCATCTATATTCTTCATATGTCTAGATAAGCTGTCAATTGAATAATCCGTGCTTAGATAAGAAACAGATATATCTTCTTCGGGAAAGACCTTTACAGATTCATTCCTGCCAACAATAGTGAGTTGGTGTTTTTCTGATAACAATTCTATAATCCATTTTCCAATAAACCCCGTACCACCTGTTAACAAAATTTTCACATTCATACCTCATTAAGAAACAATAGTATATATTACGCAGATACTGTCAAAGCGTTCTTATTATCCTTGCAGGATTACCTGCAACAACTACATTCTTCGGAACATCCTTAGTAACAACCGCCCCAGCTCCTACAACAGAATTTTCACCAATTTTTGAAGCGCCTGAAAGAATTATAGCACCTGCTCCAATCCAGCAGCCTTTTTCAAAAACGATTTTTGTAGCAATAATATCTTCTTCCTTGCGTTCAAGACGATTTTTATCTAATTTATGAATATGCGTATGTATTTGTACTCTCTCAGATATCCAAACATCATTCTCAATAACTACTTCTCCAGAGTAATCAATCAATACTTGTTTAGCAAGCAAAACTCTATCTCCCATGAGAATTTTACCATCTTTTTTACCATGAACACGGTATAGGATAACACCATTCTCTATTATAGCATCTTTACCAATTCTGAACACACTATGATATGCAATATTACGTAAGAATCTTAATAATGGCAAATCAAATATCTGTATCCCGAAAATAATTTGTACAAATCTCCTTATGGCTTCCACTCCATAGTACCTCATCAGCTTTTGTCTCCTCTAAATAGTAACCTATTTTTTCAAAATACCCATTAATTGAACGTACAATTTCATCATCTTCATAATACCAATAGACATTTTCGCAATTGCAAACGTCATAATTCTCTCTTTTAACTTTCATTTCAGGCTTTTCACAAACAAATCTTAATAACACCGATTTTTTTGTTCCTTCTTTACGTTCAAATATTTCCTCCAAATCCTCCTGTAACAAATGTCTGAATGCAGCTTCTAAAAGGTCAACACGGCAGAAAGCTTTTATAAGCTTCCACATATGACATCCATCAAGTCTTGGAGCTACTTCAATTAGTTTAGGTCCTTGTTTTGATATTTTTATCTGAAAATATGCAGGGCCGTTTTTTATGCCTAGTCTTTCTATTGTTGTTCTAACCAGTTCACTAATCTCTTCTTCCCAGCCAACTGAAAATTCTGAAGGTATTCTGTGTTCCTTTACAAGTCCTCCAGGGTATTCATCAAAGGTTATCCTGTCGGTTGTTTGAAAAAACGCAATGTTTTTATTAACAATATGTACATTTACCGAAATTTCTTGACCGTTAATATATTCTTCCAAAATAACCATTCCACTATTTGAGAATTTTAATGATTTCGGGTAATATTCAAAAAAATCTTTCTTGTTTTTTAAAAGGAAAACTCCTCTTTGACCTTGACTGTCAACCGGCTTTATGATGCAGGGATATATAAGCCATTTTTCAATATCTTCTATATTAGAAATAGACAAATATTTAGGATTCCATCTGAAATCAGACCCCAGATGCTCTCTCATCAACTGCTTATTTTTACAAATATCCGCTGTTATTGATGAAACAAAATGAGGGAGCTTAAGTCTTTCGCTTCCTTTACAAGTTGTCGGCATTGCAATATCCGAACCTACAGAATAAACAATATCTATTTTGTTTTTTTTAGCATATTGATATACCTTCTCAACATCTTTTATATCAATAATTTCAAAAGCATCAACAAGCCCCCTGCCTGCACCATTTTCTGAATTACTGCAAGCATGAACCTCCAAACCAATTTGTTTGCAAAAATTTATTGCATCGACCTGAGCGCTGCCAATGCCAAGTATGAGTATTTTTTTCATTAAAAGCTGTCTCCATTTATTTTTTTGTTAACTATTTTTATTAATTTCAATAAACAAAATTATTTATTCATTCATCTATGAAAGATCTGATAGTTTTGTGGAAGTCCCTCCGTACTTATAGGCTTATAATTTGACATGATATACTCCCACACTAGTTTATGTGTATTTTTAAATCTGAGCTCTTCTCTACCATCAAGAGCTATATCCCCAAGAATAGTCCATCTAACATCTTTTAAGTCTTTAATCATTTGTTCCTGCTTCCTAATGTCTTTTTCAGGGAATAAAATGTATATATCATGAACAGGAGACTTTCTTTCCAAAATCGGATAAAAGCCTGGTAAATGAGGTGCAATAAAAAGCTTTTCATTAGTACTTATTTTTTCATTTATAGTTCTCATATCCTTTATTACATTTTCTGTCCCTGTATCAGTCCAAATTTTATCTCCAGTAATATCTACCTGAATATATGGCGAAGAGGAAGTTGCCTTCATATAAAATGGCATATATCTACCAAGACTAAAAAATGTAAATATTACAACAGCAACCACAATCGTAATACCTACAACTTTAATTTTTTTATTAGCTGCCAAAAAAGGAATTGTAATTAGTGCTATAAGGAATGGATGTATGGAATGGGCAAGATGACCAATATCAGCTCTTGCAAACGCATAATGCATATACGGAATTCCAGTAAAAACACTTCCCAGAATCACAGGATTTTTATTAATAAACATACTCTTTTTATCTAATAAAAGATATATAAATATTGATATCATCAAAACAGGTAATAATAAGAACAGCATTCCCTGAGAAAAAGAGCTTATTCTGCCGATGGCATCCATATGTGCATAATCAAATGACCACGGCCATGGCACAGGAAGTGGAAGATTAGTACTGCCCCTTTGAAACACAGCAAAAACTCTTTCGAAAAACACTTCTTTTAATCCCGGGATAAAAATCAACATAAAAAGCATGGGAGAATAACCGGCTAAAATTCCGCCGCTCCATGCTAAAATTCGTCTAAAGAAATCCGAAGCATCAATCCTTAGTTTTATATATAAGATAACAATAGAAAATGAAATCAAGGTGTAAATACCGTGGTTTCTTCCAAAAAATGCTGCCAATCCTACAAATATACCACTTATCAGATATCTTTTAATAGTAGGCTTCTCAATTAATAATACTGCGAAATAAACCGCAGCCATTGCAATACTAAACTCAAAAAGCTTATGACGCGGGTACATCCATAATAAAAGCAAAGCCCCCGAAAATACCAGCATTAATCGGGAATGAACAACCTTTCCCAATGCAAGCACTCCAAGAGTTAACCCAATAAACTGAAATATTGCACATGAGAGCCTTAATGTCATAATACTGTCATTTCCAAAAACTTTAAACCAAAAAGCATTCCAATAGTAACGACCAGGGTCATAAGATTGAAAATCTCTTAGAGGAATTTCACCAATAGCAGTTCTTTGGGAACCATACCATAGGAAACCCTCATCTGCAAGATTAATTCCTATATTAGCTTGAAATATGAAAGACAATAAAACCAGCAAAAAGGCTATTGCAACAGCTGAAACTATTTCAGGATAAACATTATTTTTCATAGCAGTGTCCCATCTAAAAATATTCCTATTTTTTCTATATTTTTCGACAAATTCCGTACATATTTTACACTATAGTTTTTTATAATATTTATCCTTAACATAAATTTAACTTTTGAAAATGTCTTTTGTTTCTATCAAATCAACTCCTTCTTCAATAAAATTTCAAATATTATTTGTACCTTATTAATTCTATTGCACAACCATAACCCCTATCCCTCTATCTTATTATAATTATGCATTTTTAGTGCATTTTCGGTCAATTTTATTTGAGCTTATCATCTTCATTATATAGATAATGATTCATTTTTCCTTACTTTTAAAACTCCAGAATTTATGCCCAAAATAACTTATAACTGTAACAATAATCAATGCATATAAACCTGCTATTCTTTCATCTATTTCATACTTTTCAACTAATAAAGCAAGAATTCCTAAATTGATAAAAAATAATGCGGAAAGCAAGACCTTTTGGTATTGTTAAGTTACCACACAAAACTAACCAGAAGGAAGCATGATTTCCGCATGAATAGAATAACACAAGATATGAAACATCGTATATCATTATTAAAATATACAGAAAAATATGGAAATACGAAGGCAGCTATTCATTATAAAACAAATAGACAATATGTATAGGTGGCAAAAAAGATTTAATGGAACACTTGAATCATTGGATTGTAAGTCAAGAAGACCTAAATCTCATCCAAATCAGCATAAAAAAAGAAATCCTAATGAAGCGTTAACTGTATTCTGGGTTAAATTGCGACTTAGAGGCTACAATAGAAGTATTCCTTCGTTGTTTAGGATGATGAGTAAAATTGGATTTTTAAAAGAAGAACGAAAGAAGAGTAAGTACGTTCCCAAGCCGTATGAATCTATGCCTTAAATATCAAACATTACTATTTATATATTTCTATACTCCATATCATTCATTTTACTACACGTTTATGTCAAAAACTTTCTACTATTACTCTTCTAGCAACTATCTTATTCAAAAATTCCGACCTTTTCATCAATAGTATACAAAGGTCTTTTCTTCGTTTCAATAAATATTCTTCCAATATATTCTCCAATTATACCCATACTAAATAATTGTGCTCCTCCAAGAAATGTTATTAAAGCTACAATTGTTGGCCAACCTAGTACACCCACCTTTAAGAATAAACTCTGTATTAGGACTACGCACAAATAAATTAAACTTAATCCAGATATGCAAAAACCAATCACTGAGATTATTCTTATAGGTTTTGTTGAGAAGGATAGTAACGAATTTATTGCAAAATTAAGTAACTTAAAAAAATTATATTTTGTTATTCCTTTTTTCCTGATTCCTGAAGTTACTTCTACAGTTGTAGATTTAAAACCAATTAAACTCATAATAAATGTTAAGCTGGGTTCTCTTTCTTTGAATTCCAATATTGCATTTGCAGTTTTTCTACTAATTATTCTGAACATACTTGTATTGTACTCCATCTTAGTATCAGAAAGCTTATTTAAAATAGAAATAAACATTTTTGAGTATATGTTTCTAAAAAGAGAGTCGTTTTTCTTTTCTTTTATACCATATACAATATCATAACCTTCTAGCATTTTTATGTATAGCTTTGGAATATCCTCAGGGTAATCTTGTAAGTCTCCATCCATTATGACTACTGCCTGCCCCACACATAAATTCAAACCAGCAACAACAGCAATATGTTGCCCAAAACTATTTGATAATTTTATTATCTTTATCCTATCATCTCTTTCACTTAAATCCTTTA
>Ga0074198_1000987_pt1 | contig 22639 bp, 27 predicted proteins | sample EPASupsiteSAE323_FD_64527 | JGI IMG/M metagenome (GOLD analysis project Ga0074198, IMG submission 64527) | Bioremediated contaminated groundwater from EPA Superfund site, New Mexico - Sample SAE3-23 | ecosystem: Environmental > Aquatic > Deep subsurface > Groundwater > Contaminated ...
GATCACTTTTGGATTGAGGTTAAAGCGTTACTCTTCGGAAACGGAACGCACCTAGTACGCTATGGGCGTGCTGAAACGTGGGCAGATATCGAGATGATTATGAGAACTCCATATATGGATGTTTCAGGAGGAGCACATATGGTACGCATTTGTGCTGTAGATGCAGGGTTTCTTACCGACGAGGTTTATGAGTTCTGTGCTATGAACTCTGATATCTGTATTCCGGTGAAAGGGGCGAGTGCGCGTATGAGCACCCCATATACCGTTAGTAATGTTGATAAGGATTTTAACGGACGCCCAATCGCTACAGGATTAAAACTATACAGGCTAGATACTGGATTTTACAAAGATATTCTTGATGCAAAGATAAAACGATCAATAGCAGCCGTATCTAACAATGAAACAGCTCAAAATAATCTCATGAGTTTTCATAGCGGAACGGATGCTCTGTATGTCAAACAATACACCAGTGAGTATAAACATGTCGAAGTCAATTCAAAAACGGGGGTAGAAAAAAGTGAATGGCGTAAAGTTTATGAAAAAGCGGATAACCATCTATGGGACTGTGGGACCTACATAACATTTTTAGGGGAGTTGCTCGGTATTCGGTTCTTGCCTAGTGAACCGATCGAAACGGTATCACGATCAAGACGAAGACAATCTAATCATCGTGGTGATGAAGATTATGAATCAAACTATTAGGGGGAATTAATTATGCACAATTTTTGGGATGGAAGAGAGAATATTAATAAGCGACCATCAGTTGAGAGAAGAACAGAACGTGTAATTCATCGGTGTATGGAAAAATACTCTATTGGAATCGGTCAAGCAATCGAAAAAATAATGAAAGAGAATCTCTATGATGAGCTTTTGAGCGAACTTTCAGAGATTTATCCCGATATTTTAACCGCTTCATAATCGAAAAAACCACTAATTTATCAAAAAAATCACTAAATTTTTACAAATTTAACAAACTTTTTTAGCCGTTTTTTCGGCTATTTTATTGTCAAGGTTAAAAAAACAAACTTTTAACCTCCTATTTTGCGAACTTTTACGCTACTAGCAAAAAAAAGAAAAAAAGTTTAGGTCTAAGTTTTTTGGCCTAAACTAATTTTTAATATTCTGACAAACTGCCACCATACTTTTAGAAAGGGTTGGTTTTGGCAAAAACATACGGCGAACAACTTGATGCTGTCCAAACTGCTATCACAGCGGTCGAAACCTCTCAGAGCTATGAGATGGATGGTCGCAAGCTTACCCGTGCTGATCTCGAAACCCTTTATCGCCGCGAAGAATCTCTGATTTCTAAAATCGAGATCCACGGACGCAACTACTGCCCAGGGCAAAACACATCCCCTATGAAAACGAGAGCACATGTTCAGTTCTCTTAAGAGCATATTTTCCCGCGGGAAAATTAATCGCGGATTTTACGAGGGGGGGAAACGTACCGGAAATAATCAAGATTTTTGGAATGCGAACAGCGATTTTGAAAACACCGCTTCCCCTGACCGTGACACGATGCGCGCCCGTGCAAGATGGCTCCATGAAAATAATGCGATTATGGCAAATATCGATGCGACGATCGTCCGTAACAGTGTCGGTAACGGATTTACTTTCCAATCTAAAACCGGAAAAGAAAATATCGATAAACAGATCGAAGCATTATGGGCGGAGTTTATCAAGCCTAAAAACTGTGATGTTACCCGCCGTCAGCATTTCGGAGATATGCAGTCGCTTATTTTATCTCAGCGTATGTGTGACGGTGAGATCGTTATTAAAAAACATCTGACCGGCAAAAAAAGCAACCCTTTTCAAATTCAGCTTGTCGAAGCTGATCGGTTCGACGTATCCTATAAAGTGCGAGTGGATAATTCCAATGTCCTTAGCAGTGTCGATGGGATAGAACTCGATACATTCGGAGCCCCACAAAACTACGTTTTCCGTGATGGGCTCATGAGTTCGGTGAAAGTTCCTGCTGATCAAGTCATCCACTATTTCCGTATGGATAATCGTGCGACGCAGTATCGCGGATTATCCGAATATAAACAGGCTATCGTTGATCTTCGTAACTTCGCAGGGTATCAAACCTCCACTCTAAAATCTGCACGGGCTCGTGCGAGTGTCGCTTATGCTATCGAGACTCCGAATGTACAAGGGCATATAGGCGGGTTGCTTAATAATACAAAAAATGATACTCCAGACCCGATCTACGATATCAACGGTGTTATGGTCCATTACCTAAACAGCGGTGAAAAAATGCACCAATATGACCCTACGATCAAGGGGACAGAATACGGTGAGTTTGTACGCTCATGCGTTCGTCTTATAGCTGTGGCACGTAAGGTTAGTTATGAGTTGGCGTTTCGGGATTATTCTCAGGTCAATTTCTCTAGTGCCCGTGCATCATTTATCCAAGATCATAAACGGTTCAATAACGAACAATGGCACTTAGCTACTTATGTACTTAACCCACTGTTTGAAGATTTCCTAGATGCTAATGTTATGGCAGGAAATATCAAAGGACTTGGAGTTACTGCCTATTTTCTCAACAAATCAGAGTTTTGTCAACCTCGTTGGATCGCTCCTGCTCGTGAGTGGGTCGATCCGCTCAAGGATATCAACGCCATCCAAAAAGAATATGACATGGGGCTTACTAACCTATCTGATATAGCTGCCGCACGCGGTAAGGTTTTAGAAGATGTTGTTGCTGATCGGGTCAAAGAAAACAAGATGCTTAAAGATGCGGGAATTTTAACAAAGGAGGAAGCGAATGCCTAAAAAATTGAGTCCAGAAAAGCTGTTGGAAAATAGCGATTTTGTACGTGCTCAGATCGAACCCGGCTCTGTCAATGCTGATGAGCGTCGCGTAGCTATTTTAATATCGACCGAAACTCCGGTTCGTCGTTTTGACTATTGGAGCGGTCAGTATTATGAAGAGGTGCTATTACACGGGGATGAGAATGTAGATCTCACCCGAGCAGCTACCGCTAAATTGCGATGGATGCACGGAAGCGGAAAATACGGAGAGCTTCCGATCGGTAAACTCGAAAACGTCACATTGGCCAACCGACAGCTTCGTGCCGAGGCGGTGTTCTCTCAGGCCAACCCAGACGCGGATATGTTCTGGCGTATGGTCGAAGAGGGGACACTTACCGAGATTTCAGTCGGTGGGTCAAAAATGGAGAACCGTGTTACCGAGAGAGATGGAAGCATCGCTCTTGTAGAGGTGACACGATGGGCTTTCCACGAAGCTTCGCTCGTGGATATCGGTGCCGATCCGAGTGCAGGAATTGGTCGAAGTGAAAATCAATATAAAGGGGAAACCGTGAACAAAGGATTGGAAGCGTTACGACGCCAACTCGAAGAACTTAAAAAACAAGGTGCGGATAGTGCCGCTATCGAGCGTAAGAATCAGGAGATCAATGCGATGGTTATCGCATTGTCCGATGAAAACAAAGAGCTCAAACGTGTAGCGGGTATCCGTGATCTCGTTGCTGCCAAACCTGGCGTAATAGGTGATGATGAAGTAAACCGTTTTATCAGTGACAAAACAAAAACAGCGGATGATCTTGCCCGTGCGATGCTTGATGCAGCAACAGCCTCACAAGTAGAAGTTCCGTTTCAGCGCGGCGAAGAAACACCAGGTGTATGGGTAGTAACCGGTCGTCAAAATCATGGTGATTTGATGCGTGCTATCGGTGACTCCCTGATTATGCGTGCAGGGCTGAATGTTACGGATGCGCATAAAGACGTCGATCAGTTCCGTGGAGCATCGATGCTCGAAATCGCCCGTATGGTTACCGGATATACCGGATATGACAAAAACGAGCTGATCAAACGTGCTATGAGTACGAGCGATTTTCCTACATTGCTCGGGAATGTAGCAAACCGTGTGCTCTCCGTTGCTTATGAAGAGGAAGCAGGGACATTTGATATGTGGACCATTGCTGAAGATGTCGCTGATTTCAAAACACGTACTGAAGCTAGCCGTGATCGATTGGGTGGCCGTCTACGTAAACTTACCGAGGGTGGTGAGAAGAAAAACAAAGAGACATCAGAGAGCGCAGAATCATGGCGCATCTACTCATACGGTGAATCTTTGAAAATCAATCGTGAGATGTTGATCAACGATGATCTCGGAGCATTTAACAACATTATTCTCGACTTTGGTAGTATGGCAAAGCGAACTGCAAACGGTCTTGTGTATGATCTGCTTCAAGCCAAAGGTGAATATGCAGGCTATAAAATGGCAGATAATAAAGCTATTTTCGATGCCGCACATGCAAACTATACCTCTACCGGTACAGCATTATCTCTCGATTCGCTTACTGTTGCACGTACATTGATGCGTCGCCAAAAAGATAAATCAGGTACAGCATTAAGCATTGCTCCTAAATACCTGATCGTTGCTCCTGAGCAAGAGACATTGGCACTTCAACTCATCACCAGTGAAACGCAGCTTGGTCAAGCAAATGCCGGTGTAAAAAATCCATTCCGTAATGCTGTAGATGTTATCGTCGAATCTGAACTTGCGGCAACGGCATGGTATATGGCCGCTGTCCGACGAACGTTGAAAGTCGGTTATCTGCAAGGTACAAACCGCCGTCCGATTGTAGCTGAGAAAAACCGTGATCTTAGCGGTGTCGAGTATGAGTGTGTGTTTGATTTCGGTGTATTCGCCGAAGATTTCCGCGGTCTTTATAAAAATAACGGTCAATAAGGAGTAACCAATGGCAAAAGAAGCAATTGAAGTTCAAGAGGGTGATGTAATCGATTATACCTGTCCGGGTGCCATCGATGTAGGGGATGTTGTACCGCTCGGTACCGGAATGATCGGGATCGCAAAAACAAGCGGTCTTGCCGGTGAGATTATCGCACTTGATATCGAGCGTGTGTTTGAGATCAATGCGACTACTGCTGATGTGATTGCTTTCGGTGATGTTGTGTATTTCGATGCTACAGCCAGAGCAATCACTACAACGGCAACTTCAAATACACGGGCAGGTCGTGCGGTGAGTGCTAAAGCCGCGGCAACTGCAGGGACTGTGTACGTCAAAATCAATGCGGCGTGAGGTTGAGTCATGTGGGTAAAAATTAACGAACCCGTACCGTATCGTGGGCGTGATCATAAAGCAGGTTCGGTTATCGAGGTCGGAGATGATCTCGGTAGCCGTATGATCTTGGCAGGTAAAGCTACACGCTCGTCCAAGCCTGAAGATGAGATCACATCCGAGTCAATCGAAGCTATGGATTTTAATGAGATTAAAAAACGTGTTGCAGAATTAAAAATCGAAACTGCAAACGGTAAAAAAGACACATTGATAGCTGCACTTAAAGCGCATTACGGGGTAGGGCTATGAACTTAAAAGACCAACTCGCCGCTGATATGGAAAACGTATTTATGAACTCGAATGAGCTTGCCGATTCGGTAACGATTGATGGTGTAGCAGCATCAGGGTTTTTACTCGAACAATCCGGGGAGATGGAAGAGTTGGTCAATGTGCTAAAAGTGGCTTCAAGTACAGCCATAACCGCTGATTCAGTGATCATCGCAAAAGGCAAAACATACGGGGTTGCAAGCGGTCCACATGATGATGGATTTGGATCAGTTACAGTCGTTTTAGGTACGCCGGTATGATGGGCGAAAACGATGTAAAAACCCGTATCAACGATGCGATTCGTCCTATTGTTAAGACGGGAGATGTTTTCGTATTTCGACGTACACCAATAGCCTCAGGTCTCAAAGAGGTTGTCTTTGCGGTTAAGGTCAAGCGTGACGCAGACATCGGGGAATCGATGGTTAATGCGTTGATGACATTAGGCAATGCGGGTGATATCAACTTCCCTGAGAATATCGAGTTTGCCGAGAGTACGCTCGATTTTAATGAGGGGTTGGAGCACGAATATTTTATGGTCAAAGCGACGCTTTGGTCAGGAGTGTGATATGAAAAAAAATAGCGATTTCGCAAAGGTGACTCTTACGATTGAGGATGGAACAACCATTATCATCGAAAATGTCGGCGAATACAGTGGGACGGTTACGGTCGATCAACCCACTGCAGAAATACTTAAAAGTACAGGAAAGGTAAAAGAAGATGAACCAAAAGACGCTTAAAAATGTAGTGCTTGTTAAATCAGGCGGTGTCCCAACAGCAGCCGAAGTCGTCACTACAAACGGTACCGTTTTTGTAAATCCTAAAATCAAATCCGGTGATTACCAAGACATGGGCAATGGGATGATGGGTTCTACCAAAACATTTATCGATCCGAACTGGATCAATGCGGAATTTGATATCCCAGTCCAGATGAAAAAAGCCTCTGCACTAGGGTCTGCTCCGAGTATCGATGAGCTTCTAAAAATTGCAGGGCTTGCTGAGACGATCACCGCCGCGACAAAAGTAGAATACAAGCCAGGTGGTACAGGTGTAGGAACTGGGCAAATCAAAGTATATACCGACGGGTATGTCCGTGCGCTCACCGGAGTAGCCGGGAACCTAAAAATCAGCGGTAAAGTTGGAGAGCCTTTGGGCGCTGTATTTAGCGTAAAAGGGTTTATGGCATCGCCTGAAGCAACGGCTGAAGCAAATCCTACGGTTACGCTTGATATCAATATGGCTCCTATCGTTTCAAAAGTTACGGTACTAACAGTCGGTGGATCACAGCTAAACGCTGATAGCTTTGATCTTGATATCGGAAACAAGATTAATGAACAATACGCAATGGACCTTAGTGCATATTATCTGGAAGATTTCGATCCAACGATCTCTATCACTGCAGTCAAAGCTATTGGTACGGATGAAGCAGCATGGACTGATTATGCCAATGGGATGGTTCGCTCTATCATCATCCAAGTTGGGGCAGCTGGGTCTATGGTTGAAATCAGTATCCCGTATGCGAAGCTCAAAGATGTATCTGAGAGTGACGATGCAGGAAACGTGAAAATTTCCCGTACCTTCCGTGCTGAAGCATCAGCCGGAAACGATAACTATACGATCACATATAAGTGATCGGATGGGTTAGCCTTCCCATCACCATTCTGAAAAAGGCAATGAATTTTTTGATCAAAAAATTTCCCGCGGGAAAATCCAAAAAAAGGTAAAACAATGGGTCAAGTATTTAATGCAAAACGTAATGAAGTATCAGCAAAGTATGAGTTTTTGGATGGTGTAACAACTGAAATTGTCATTGTTTCATTATCAACCAAAGAGAGCAAAGAGGTTGCAGAACATTCTAAAGATGAAACAACAAATGTATTGGATCATCTTGAAAAAGCAATTCGTTTTATGCTTCAACGAAATGATAAAAAAATCGTTGACAAAATTATGAAAGAACAAAATGATGAAGGGAATCTTGGGGATTTCTTTCAAGCGATTAGCAGTGCTATTGACGAAGAAAAGAAAGCAAAGGGAAACGGTTAATCCGATTCGCAAAAGAGTATTCAAAAGAGCAAAGCTATATTCATCTAAAAGATCATTTAAACAATCTAGACGATGATGCGGTAATGATTCCACAAGACAAGGAAGAGGTATTGATTGTTCAATGCTTCACTCTTTCAACCAAATCAGGGGTTGGGAGTGTTGAAGTTGACTATCTTGTGATCAAAGATTTTTCAAAAAAACACCGTAAGGATTCAATAGAATTATTACAGTTGGTAAGATCAATGGCATCAGTGCTGAATGAGAGAAATTAGCGGATGGTAATGGTCCATTCGTTTTGGTTTGTCTTTTTTTTCTTTTCGGGTTGTTTTAGCCCGGTAAGAAAGTAGAAGATGATGAAGATAGGGTTGAAAATACCCAGAAAAGCGTAAAAATATTTCATAGGAGCATTGTATGGCTAATGACCTTAGTATTCGCATAAAGATCAATAGCGATACAAAAGCGCTGGAAATAACTCAGGATGGGTTTGAAAAAATCCGTAAAAAAGCTGAAACGGCAACCGATCCAGTTAACAAGCTGACTGATCGGATAGCAGGTATGGGGCATGCCGCAGTCGGTCTATATACTATACATCAAGCATTTGATGCAGTAGTATTAAGCGGTATTAGGCTGAACTCACAGTTTGAACAGATGAAGCTAGGTATAGCCTCATTAATCGCGGTTAACAGTTCAAATGTAACGGCTATGGGTAAAAACGTCACTGCCGCAGAGAAGTTTATTATGGCACAGCATCAGGCTGCCGAATCTGTTGAATTACTCCGCAAAGCAAATCTGCAAACCCCTGCTACTTTGGCGCAAGTCACCGAGGGGTATCAAGCAGCATTAGCACCCGCACTTCGACTCGGGCTTACAACTAAGCAGACCGTAGAATATGTAAAAAATATGACTATGGCCGCTGCTGCAATGGGTCAGCCTATGGAGCAGATCGCACAGGAATCTCGCGCTTTGCTATCGGGTGAAATCGATATGAATGCTCAAGTAGCACGGAATCTCCAAATCACCAATCAACAGATCAAAATGCATACGAAGCAGGGGGATCTGTATGAATTCCTCACTAAAAAACTTGGTGACTTTGCAGCCGGTGGAGAAGCGATGTCTCAGAGTTGGGAGGGTATCAGTTCAAATATCGTCGATTCAATCGAGACAATCAAGAAAAAAGCGACCGAGAGCCTATTTGATAATCTTAAACAAGATGGGTTGGACCTTCAGAAAAAACTTACCGATAACGCTGATGCTATCGCTGAAGTATTCGCACGAGGGTTTACCGATATCTATCTCGTCGCTGAATCAGCTACCGATAATATTGGGCTTGCTTTTACAATAGCATTTGATGCTATTAACGCACTTCCTCCAGCATTTGCATTAATTTTTTCACATTCAATAGATGATATGAACGGAAAATATCGTGAGCTAGGTTTTTTCGACTATATGGCACTCGGTACAATCGTCGCTATTGAGGGATTACGTCAGATCGGTGATGTCGGTTTATCTGTTATTACCTTCCTCGGAAAAATGATGAACACGTTTGCTGAAGTTACGCTCGGAGCATTCGCAGGTATTAATAATGGGCTTGGGAAATTAGCTGATCTTACCGGAGTAGGCGGGGAGCAGTTTTATGCAAATGCGGCGTACTGGAATAAGCAGGTTAATACGGTAAAAGAGAATGGGCTTAAAATAGATCAAGCTCAGAATAAAATCATTGGCGACATGTCAAACGGACTTACACGTCTTACTGATTCTTATAATAAGCTCGCATTGAAAAAAACAGTCGCAGCACAATCAAGCAGTAAAGATCATCTTGTCTCAAATCCGCAAGCTGCTGTAGGACCTACTAAAGAAGAGATAGCCGCCGCTGCTAAAGCTGCCAAAGAAAAAGCAGATATGATCCAAGCATTAAACGATGAAGGGTTCAAATTTGCTCAGGAAAATATCGCAAAGCAAGAAGCTTTAGAAAAGAAAGCAACCGAAGATACACTAAAGCGATGGGAAGATAGCAAATCGGCTTTACTCGAATACTACTCTGCGATGGGTGACACTGCAAGCGCATTTGAGATCACCGAATCTGATCGTATGCAAAAACTCGCAGAGTCAGGTATTTTATCCAACGAACAAATGCTAGCTGTTTTGGCGAAAGATAACGAGAAGTTCCAAAAAGAGCAACGGGATAAAGACAATCAGTTTTGGCTTGATCTGTTCAGTGATTTTGAAAAAGCAATGGGTGAGCAAATCTTCGATGCCATGACGGACAAATGGCAATCGTTCGGTGATTGGCTAAAAGACTTTTGGTCGTCGATAACGACTTCAATCGCTCGAGCAGCTTCGTCCCAACTTTCGCAGGGGATCATCGGAAGTGTAAAAGATATGGCGGGTCTTGGGGAGAGCGGTTCGGCATCTTCAAATATCGTCGGCACATTCAAAACTCTTTTAGCGGGCGGTGCGTTTGCCGGTTCAGCTATGTATGGTGCAACAACGGACAGCGCAGGGTTTACTACCACTGTAGGCGGTACGGTTATCGATGCGGCGGGGCAGATCACAAAAGCGGGTACGGATGGTCTCGGTGATGTTGGAACAATAATCAATACCGCATCAACCCTGAAAACCGCTTATTCTGTTTTGACAAGCGGGTTATCACAAAGTATCGCCGATGCTTTTGCTTCAGGTGCGGCATCAATCTATAATTTAACCGGGTCATCTGCTTTGGCGGGTGGTATCGGTAATTTCGGTGCAGGGTTCGCAAGCCCGTGGGCTATGTCCGGAGCGGGTGGGTATGCAGGTGCGGGTGCGATGCTTGGTGGTGCAGCTATCGGCGGAATCGGAGGGTATGCACTAGGGTCACTCGGAGATATGCTATTTGGAGCAAATACAAAAGCAGGGTCATACGGTGCTATCGGCGGGGCAATCGGATCATTAGCAGGCCCGATAGGTGCAATCGCGGGAGCTACATTAGGATCACTTATCGGCGGGATGTTCGGCTCAACAAAAGAAGTAGACAGAGGTCTATATTTCCAAAACGATACAACTTCAATGAGCGGGTTAAACTCTATCCAAAGCTATCGGGACACTGAGACTAAATCATGGTTTAGCGGATCCGGAAACTCGGATTACAACGATATAACCGATTCTCAAAAACGTTCGATAGAGGGTATTTTCAAATCATACGATTACCTTCTCACTCAACTCGGTAGTACGAAAAACATCGTTCTTAAAGCGAGCCGCTACACCGCTGAAACATTTCAGGACGAAATAGCAAAAGGGTTCTTGGCAACCTATATGGGAATCGAGCAACACGCTTCTGAGTATCTTTACTCCCGTAACGGAGTTGTCTTTACAAAATACAACGATACGGAAGAGATGACCAAAATCTATAATATGTGGTCAGAGTACGCCAAATCGGTCGATAAAACGGTTATGCAGGCATTGACCGATTCAGTAAATTCCTATATCCAATCAACCCGAGATTTCACGGTGTGGGGCTTGGAACGCTCAGGTAATACTACCGAAGCACTCAGCCAAAAAGCGCAGTGGTTGCAGGATGATTTTGCCAACCTTGAAAGTATGATGGGTGTTACCGGGGTGACGGTAGAGAATTTTACGAAACTCTATGAAGATGCTGTTAAAAATAGTCTCGATCCGACGACGATATCGCAGTGGCAATCTCTCGGTACCGCTCTTAGATCAGCTACCGATGCTCAGGACGCTTATGCGAAATCGCTTGAAGATACGGCGGTCAACGGATTTAATCAGCTCTCGTCTGCTTATAGCACGTTTGCAAAGGGAATCACCGAAACGCAGGGGTATATCGATCAGCTTAACGGGTCGGTAATGACATTTGCCGATGCGGGGGATGATCCGGCAAAAATCATGCAAGCGTACCAGGCGCAGGCCGACGCTATCACTCAGATCAGCAGTACCCGGATATCTGCACTTCAAAAAGAGCTCGATTATTCCAAATCGCTCTATAAAGCGGCAAACAATCTACGCTATACGGCGATGAGCGGTACAGCCAAATTTGAATATACGAACTCTATGCTCGATCGATATATCGCTGACGCGATTACAAAAGTATCATCAGGGAAAGATATCAGCTCAGAAGTATCCAGTATCACAGATTTAGCGGGAAATTACGCTGATTTGGCGATGGGGTATTACGGGTCTCAATCTGAGTACAATGCTGCAGTTTCAAAAATGGCGAATAAGATCGAATCACTAGGTGGAAGAGGTACTCAATCAACACTTAGCGACGTTGAAGCAGCTATAAATATGGAGAATGACAGCTTAACATCTGCATTGAGTAGCTTAAAAGATGAGGCAAAAGATCGGCTTCAAAATATTATCGATTCGTATTCAGTCGGGCAATCGCTTATTACTGATCAGATGCAATCATTACTTGATGGATATGTGACTTATTGGGGTGAAAACAGTCCTATCGTTCAAACCCTTCGCTCTATGATGTCTGGGATGCTAAACCAAAGCGGTTCACAAATTGACACGGCATACCAAAGCGCACTAGGAAGAGGTGCAGACAGCGCAGGATCTGCATACTGGTCAAATCAGGTAGCAACCGGAGCAGTAGCCGCAGGAAGTCTCGGAATGGCTATCGGTGCAGCGGGGGCGGTTAATGGGGAGATAAGCAGAGCTGATTATGTAACTCAGCTTTACACAAAAGGGCTAAATCTTGATCCTTCTAATCCTTCTGATGCTAGTAGAATTAATGACGGTGTTAAATATTGGGTTAACCAAAGTAATGTACCAACTGAGTTATTAGCTTCAACTTTCCAATCACTCGACCCTAATTTTCATTCATTTGCAGTAGGTACAACAAATGTTCCTTATGACATGTTCGCACAAATCCATGAGGGAGAAGGAATTATCCCTGAAACATTTATGGATGGGGTACGAAAAGGTGATGTGACAATTGGTAAAAATGCTTCTAGTGATTCAATGGTTGTAGAGCTAAAAGCATTACGTGAAGATAATAAAGCATTGTTATCTGTAGTTACAAAAATGACTGCTGAAGTTATCAGGCTTAGACAAGAGATTTCACGGACTAATGAATCAGGTACAGCTCTGAATGTGAAGGTTATAGCATGAGTGGAATGATGCTATTAAAGCCTATAGAAATAACCGGATATACAACAAATATCCCTGAGAATGATTATCCGGAATACAACCCAGCTACAACCTATGCTTTAGATGAACGGGTGATCGTATCATCTACTCACTCAGTATTTGAGTCTGTTTCAGCAGGTAATTTAGGTAATACCCCTGTAATACCATCAACATTTTGGAATTACGTAGGATCTACTAATGCCTACAAATCGATTGATCAAAAAGTATCTACACAGACAATCGGTTCAGGGACAATGACGTTTGAGTTTCCGACATTAAAAGCAACCGCTATCGCTTTTCTAAATGTTGAATGTTCAACGATAAAAGTTGAAATATTAGATGGAACTACCGTGATATTCTCAGAAGAGAGAAATGGTTTCTCAAGAAACGTTACCGGATGGTATTCATATCTGTTTGAAGATTTTGAGTACAGAAACTTCTTTTTATTTGAACATCTTTTAAATCCTTTTGCTACGTATCGAATTACTTTAACCGGAACAACTTGTAAGCTTGGAATCATGGTAAGAGGGACTATGTTTGCGATTGGAACAACCAAGTGGGGGTTGCAAGACGGTTTTATAGATTACTCAACAAAAGAGTATGACCGGTGGGGGGAGTTATCTCTTAAAGAGGGAAATGTCCGCGATTATATGAAATCTGAGATTTTTATACAAACCTCACGTCTGCCTATAGTAAAAAAGGTTTTAAAAGAGCGAAGAGGCAAGCTAAGTCTATTTATACCTACAGTGAGTAAATATGAATTAGCAGTTTATGGAAACATTGTAGAGCCTGAGCTGATCTATGAAAACGGATCAATTTCATGCTGCACATTTGATATACAAGGAGTAATTTAATGGCAGAAATAACGCAGACTATATCGGATGTAGGGCAAGTAACTGAGCCGCCAAATCCAAATGTACCGGCTACGTATGATACATTGGCCTATCCTTTTTCCACATCATTAAAAGTGTTCGGGGATAATGTATCAACAACCTTGGTAGGTCAGTTAAACACGTTCGGTTCTCAAGCCAATTCATTAAGACTTGAAGTTAATGGATGGGCGAATATAGCATCAGAAAAAGCAGATATTGCAACCACCCAAGCGGGGTTAGCTGATACAGCAAGAATAGCGGCTCAAAATGCTCAAGCTGCTGTAGAGACTGTATTCGATAATTTTGATGACCGTTATCTAGGGGCAAAAGCAACCCCACCAACAGTAGACAATGACGGTAACCCTCTCCAAGACGGGGCATTATTCTATAGAAATACGGCTCCGAAAGGTGTACATGTTTACGACCTTGAATTAGCCTCATGGATAAACACTGGATATACCCCAACGTCACACAGCGGTCTAAGCGGTCTAGCAAATGACGATCACCCGCAATACCACAATGACGCTCGCGGTGATGCAAGGTATTACACTAAAACAGAAGGTATAGCGGTTATAACTTCTCCAACCATCACTGCACCTGCTAACGGAGCAGTTGATTTTAATGGAGCTATTACGACGAGTGCTTATGCTACATCGGTAAACTACCAAGGCTCCCACGACTTCACCCACTGGCAGCTCTCTTACACCGCAGATTTCGCCACGATTGAGCTAGATATCACATCGGGCAATCTAACCTCGTGGACTCCGGCAGTAGGTGTTGTATTACAGCAGTGCTATGTCCGTGTTCGTCATGGGTCGGATAATCATCTTAGCGGGTGGAGTCCTATAATCAGCTTTACAACACCGAATATCTATGTACAAACTCCTACTGTATCTGTGACGGGTACACCATCAGATGTGCCTGAAACTCCGACTATCAGCACCTCTGCGTTTAGCGTGTATAACGGTACAGATACCCACGCCTCAACGGACTGGATCGTGAAGCAAGGTGGAACAACGGTATGGAGCAGTATCGGTGATGCTACGAATAAAACGAGTATTACGATTCCTTCAGGAGTGTTGCTCGTCTCTACGGCGTACACGTTTGAGGCGCGGCATAATGGAGCTACGTATGGTGTGAGCGGATACGGTAGTGCTTCGGGTACGACTAAATCAGCTTTTACGATCCCTATCGGTGTGGCGGGTGCTATGGATTTCGGTGTTGCTCCCTCGTCTGAGGCATGGGCGGTTATGGGTCTGGCTGAAATGACTGGGACGAATACGGCGGGGCATGACAACTGGGGTAACTATCAGCACACGAATGGCTCTATCGTCTGTCATGTACCGAAGTTTTATTATCGTATCGGAAATGCTCTAGCCCCTCAGTATGCTACCTATGGTGCAAACTCTATTGAGATTGTAGGGACAGAGTCATTTACAACCGAAGCTGCCGCGAATGCTGCAGGGTGGACACTTCATCGTGCGTTCCTCGACGGTGGAGCTGAAAAAGGCGGGTTCTTCATTGACAAGTATATGAACTCGAAAAAAGTGGGAGACACTAACGTCGCCGTATCGGTGAAAAACGGTAACCCTATCGGACTCACTACGAATACGACCTATACACCATCATCCACTATGGCTGGGTGTACCGGAATACTCGCCGATGCTATCACTCTTTCACGTGCTCGTGGGAGTTACTGGAACACTGCAAGTGCGTTTATGTACGGAGCTATCGCGTTGCTCTCTATCGCGCATGGTCAGCGTGCTACGTCGAGTGCTGCGTGTGGATGGTATGACGCGTCGCTCACGATGAACTTCCCAAAAGGGTGCAATAACGGAAGCCTAGCAGATGTAAATGACACATCGGTGACATGGAGCGCTTCGCCTGATACTGCGGTTAAGGGTCTCACCGGATCAGCGAGTACGTTTAACAAATCAACACACAACGGTCAAAACAATGGTATCGCTGATGTGAATGGTCTGATGTATGAAGTCGGGATAGGTGTAACCAACTATGGAACATCTGCTACTACCACAACTACAATCACGACAAACACAATTTACACGCTGAAATCATCAGTAGCACTCAAAAATCTAACCGCTGGCTGGGATGGGGCTACGGATGCGTGGGGTAACACAACCAACCTATCGACTCGCTTCGACGCGGTTACTTGTCCTACCTCTATCAATGCTACGACAACGGTATGTTGGGGGAATGGTACCAATGCTGTGTTTGATGGAGCAGTTAGCGGTGTCGGACGTGATTTGTGCGGCATCCTACCTAAAAACGATACATCATCTTCTGCTACCGGAACTAATATGTGTGGAAATGACTATCTGTATCGTATCAATAAAGAAAACTGGCAACCGCTGTTCTGTGGGTATTTGGGCCATGCCGCCAATGCGGGTGTGCTCTACCGTAATTTGAACAACTATCGTTCTTATGCCTACGATTTTGCTGGCTTTCGTGCCGCCGCCTATGTGTAGTCTCTTTGTTTCCCTGTGCGATAGCACGAGGGATGGGGTGGCGTAAATGGCTAATCCGGAGGCGAGTTTGGGGATGAAGATAAAAATAATTTCGAGGAGAACAGCATGATTTACAGCTATATACCCTATGTCAAAAAGGGTGCAGAGGGGTTCACACTTCGGCATAAAGATGAAAACAACGAGATGACTGAGTTGGGGACACTGAGCGGGATAGTTTATGTCTATGCACCGAGCGCGACTGAGCAAGATACACGCATCCAATGGACAGCCGTAACGCTGGATGATGATCTACGTGATCGTTTGCGTAACAGCTATATGGCGCGAACCCGCAAAGCATTTGCCCGTATGAAAATCGAAGAAGTTGGGGATGTATACGATCTCTTAGCCGATGCGATGAAGCTCATCGAGTTTAATATGATGCTCACTTCACGCCTAGCGGGTGATCTGTGGGGAACCCACCCTATCAATGCAGAGACTAAAGCGATTTTCTCAGCCCGTAACGGTGCGTTTTTAGACGCGGTATCGGCGGGAGCTGTGACACTGAGAGGCGATTTCGATGATATGAATGTGCTGATGGGAAAATTGATGAGTCGGTATAGTCATATCAATCAGATCGTGCGGGATAACTATGTGGCTGAGTTGCAGAGGGTGGGGTTATGATGAACTTCCTCCTAATGCTCATCGCTATGGCTTTAGTCGCCACTCTATCACTCCCAGCGCTGATAGTAAACACGATCCGAAAACTCTATCGACGTGAAAAGATTAAAGAGTATTTTAGAACCGTAGCTATCGGGTTCGATCAGGCAGGTGGATCGATACTGTACGGTCAAGAGGATTGGACGGTCAGCTCATGGACGTATTATCTGTGCCGCAGAGGAAATAGAGATGCGTACTGGTTTATGCGGTTTATCGATCTGCTATTCGGTGCGGGGCATTGTGAAGAGAGTTTTTATAATGAAGCGCAGAAGATGACTTATAAACCGGAGTGGATGTGATGGATTTGCAGTATGTCGCAAATGGACTTTTTATCATTGTAGGCATTTTGCTTGGATTGCTATATAAGGCAGTACGAGGGGATGTTGATACGGTTAAAAAAGAGATACACGAGATAAATCTTCTCGTTGTCGGGCAATACGTTAAACGTGACGATATCAAAGATATCATGAAAGAGATCAAAGAGGATCTCGAAAAGATTTATGCAGAGTTAAAAAATAAGGCTGATAAATGAACGAAGAGTACAAAGGTATTGACCGTCATAAATTTCCCGCTTGGCAAGGATGGAAGATCATCGATGATTATTTAAAAATCGACGTATCCGATGATCTTCGAAATCGGATGTGCGAAAACAACATCGAACTGCAAGGGCTTGTAGCTCAATTTCATCAAGGGGGTAAAGAATGAGAAAAGAGTTTAAACGTATGTGGTTCGTCATGGTGGTGACGGTAATTTTAGTGAGCGTATTTATCAGTGGTGTATATGAACAGTTTCCACCGGTATTACAGTTGGTATTGACTAAAACGCTTCTTGTAACTGCAGGGGTAATTGTAGGTCATATCTTGCGTAAGTTCTTTTTTCCACCTATCGATTGGAAAAATGACAAGCAATGGCAACTTACATCTGCGGTGATCGCTTTTTACCTAATCATCATCTATTGTTTCGCGATGGGTGGATGATATGAAGCTGATCGTACTTTTGGCACTCGCTTTGTCATTGTTCGGAGGTTCCATCCAACGGTGTCAATCGTATGTACAAGGGGTACGAAAAGCACATTGGGCTCAGTTTGGGGTTGACTATCCGTATCAATACGGAATCGGTCAGCTCGAGCAAGAATCAGGCTGTAGGAATATAGTATCACTCGATGGTGTTGGGTCTCAGGGAGTAGCACAGATCACATGGAGATGGCATAAGAAAACCCTTCAGAAGTATGGGATCAAATCACTCGATGCAGTACCGGATCAACTCAAAGCCCAAGCAATCTTAATGAAAGGATTTTTAGCTCCTAAATATGGCCTATGGGTAACATATCAACGCTATAACGGCGGTGATTATATACTCAAAGAACTGAACCGTGCAGGTTCTGAGAATTGGGAACTGGCTAAGGGTCAATGTCGACGCGGACAGAGCTGTTTTACATGGAAAGGTCAGCGGTCATGTCGCTCTAACTGCGATATCAATTATGAGTACTCAGTGCTCGTATATAAATACGGAGAAAAATATGCGTCTATCAGAAGTAGCAAGTTTCGGTACTGGTAAGGTACTGATCGAAATCATAATCATTTTATCCGGAGCATTAATAGCCCTTGGTTTTCATGATCTAACTGTGTCCGGAGAGCGCAACGTTTCAAATCAGATCGTTAAGACTCTGGAGCAAAAAGTTAAGACTGCAGAGTCAGAAACTGAACGGCAAAAAGAGCGTGTTTCTTTTATGAAAGCATGGATGGCACGTGATAAGTTGGAAGCTCAGGAAAAAGAGGCAGAGTTTAACCGAACGATGGCCGCAAAGCCGAAATACATCACATCGATCAAGTATGTGCCTACCGGGGAAAAATGCACCGACTTAAGTGCAATCGTTGAGGAAGCGCGAAAAAATGCTGAGGGAGGCAAATTATGAAAGCGAAGCCAGTCAAATTGATAAACGGTCAATGGGTAGAAGTTTCAAAAGAGGAAGCAACACACGTTCGATTAAAATTTCCATTAGAGTTTAAATATCTGCAAGATAGATATATTCCAGTCCAATTAAGCGGAAGTAGAGCAGAAACTAATAATTGGTCGTGGAATGGTGATACCGAAGTCCCAACGCTTAAGCCAAGCATATTGACAGAGTTTACATGGGGTGAAGAAAGAAAATTACATAGATGTCATTCTTTTGTAAATGATGGGAAAGTGCAATTTTTGCACGATTGTTCACACGAATTAGTAGGGCAAACATGTGATCTATTGGAGGTAGAAGTATGAAAACACTTTATTTGATGGTTTTAACTATGGTCTTGATATTCTCCGGTTGTGCCGGTAAAGAAGTGGTCCCATGTGAACCTATCACGATCACAAAAAAGTGCGAAACTAAAAAACCAAAATGTGAAGATCCTACTCCTGAAACTGGTGATATCGTTCAGTGGACTAAAGCACGATTGGAAAACTATCCGAAGTTGCAGAGTTGTCTTTATGATTTTAAAGCAGCATTGGAGAAGTGTTTATAACCCGTATTTAATTTTATCTTGAATATAGGATAGTTCGCTTATTACTTCATCTTTAACCATATTTATTGAAGCATATAGGCACATCTCTTTTACATATTTTTGTATATGCGTTTGTTGAATTTCAATATCAGGTTTTTTATTAGCTATTTCTCCAAATTTGATTAAAGCTTTATTAGCTTGATCAACGCTAGGAAGTTTTAGAATAATGTTTTTCATAGATTTCCTTTAGTAAATAATTATATCACTTTTTTAGGCCACAGCACCCGGTGAAGAACACTGCGGTATCGGCATTATTGTCGATATCTTTTTCTGACCGTGAAAATATGTCACGGTGCAAAGGAATTATATGCAGCGTCTTCAAGCGCCATTCGGATGGATTGGCGGCAAATCGCAACTGGCCGATGATATCGTGGCCATGATTCCGGAACATCGGCTCTATGTCGAAGTGTTCGGCGGTGCTCTCAATGTACTCTATCGGAAACGTGCTCCGATATCTCCTAAAAAAGCGGAAGTGGTAAACGACGTAAACGGTGAGCTCGTCAATCTTCACCGATCGATCCGAACCAATCCTCAATCACTATCGATGTATTTGCGCCGGCTATTGGTGAGCCGTGAAGTTTTCGATGATATCGTACATAAGCGGATCAAACCGACGAACAACATCGAGCGTTCCGCATTTTATTATTACTCTATCACTCAGAGCTTCGGGTCAAAAGGTACAAATTTCGCAATGTCTGCAAAGAACGGTCGACCGAAAGATTTGCACAAAAATTTCAATGTATGGTCTCGGCGATTACGATATGTGACGATCGAGAATATGAGCTTTGAGAAACTGATCCTGACGTATGATAGCCCGGATACGTTTTTCTATTGCGATCCTCCGTATGTAGACACGGAAAGCTATTATCAGAATACGGGTGGATTCGGTGAGACAGAACATCGATTACTCGCTGATCTGCTGCACAACATCAAAGGGAAGTTTCTCCTGAGTTATAACGACTGCGACTTGGTACGTGAGTTGTATTCGGATATGGTGATCAGCTCGAGCAGAGAGATTGATTATACGCTTGGGGGAGGGCATCAGAAGAAAGCAGTTCGGGAGGTATTCATATCGAACTATACGGATGAGAGTGTAAAGGGGGTGTTGTTTTGAAGCGTGGCAACGGTTGCCATATAATCGTGATATGTCGTTCTTAGTGACCAACTATATGACTGTGCTTTTAAGTCGAAATTCCATATTTTAGGGATTTCACTTATCTGTTAATTAGTTGTTGACTTCTTTGAGAAAAATATTAGTTATAATACAAATTGTTAATACAAAAGTAAGGTTAAGCGGTGGGTAAATACGAGCTAATAAGCCGATATTTGTGCGAATTTCTGGGTCAGGAAGTCCGTAAAACAGGTCTGCAAAAAGTTGTTGTGGGACTGAGCGGAGGGATCGATTCGGCTGTGGTCGCGCTATTGGCGCATCGTGCGTTCGGTGATGATTTGCTTTGTATCAAAATGCCTTCTCACTATTCATCGATGAGTTCACTGGACGATGCGGATGAATTATGCGGCACTTTCGGCCTTAGATCAGAGACTCACAGCATCGAGCCGATGCTTCGTGCGTATGAATCTTCCGATATGTCACCGCTTCGGGTCGGAAATCTCTCAGCAAGGTTACGGATGGTAACATTGTTTGATATATCGGCACGCGAAGGGGCTTTGGTTCTGGGAACCAGTAATAAAAGCGAACTGATGCTCGGATACGGGACACTGTACGGCGATTTGGCCAGTGCGATCAATCCCATCGGAGATTTGTATAAGACCGAAGTATTTGAGCTGGCCCGTTATTTAGGAGTTCCGAGTTCGATTATCGACAAACCCCCTTCCGCAGATTTGTGGGCGGGGCAGAGCGATGAAGCGGAGATCGGATACCCCTATGCCGATTTGGACCGTGTGTTGAAACGTTACGTCGAAGAGCGTCATACGGTGGAAGAAATTGTTTCAGATGGTGAAAACTCTCAATTAGTCGATATGATAGTGACAAGAATCTATAAGAATCAGTTTAAACGCAAAATGCCTTTAATCGCCAAGTTGACTTCACGAACGCCTAACCATGATTTCAACTATCCTAGAGATATTACACTTTAGTGCCATAGCGGCTAGCGTAGCCAAAAGGATTTTATTCTTTTGGTATTCAGAATAGAATAACAAGGAAGAGAATATGAGTATCCCATTTTACCGTGTCGATGTCGGCGGAGATGAACGCGAAAAGATTGACGAAGTATTCGACGGAGAAGCGCCGAATATCGTTGAAGACTTGGAAGCGGCATTCGAATCGTATGTCGGTGCTTCGTATGCACTGGCAACGTCGCACGGTACGGCTGCCCTTCATCTGGCAATGCTGGCCATCGATCTCAAGCGGGGCGATAAAGTGATTTGTTCGATCAATGCTTATCCCTCTATCCCCGAAGTCGTGCGCCATTTTGATGCCGAACCGATTTTTATCGATATCAACCCGGACACGTTTACGATCGATTTGGACAAGCTCGAAGCCTATTTGGCCGAAAACAAATCCAAAAAACTCAAAGCGGTGATCGTCTCACATGTGGCGGGACAATGTGTCGATTTGGATCGATTGTATGAAATTGCCAAACAATACGACGTCAAAATCGTAGAAGACGCCTCAGATGCGCTTGGGGCAACCTATAACGGCCAAAAAATCGGCTCGACGGGTGCCGATATTACCTGTTTCGATTTCAGCCCCCATTTGCGGCACAACGTCTGCAACGGCGGAATGCTCGTCTGTGATGACGAAGAGATCATGGAACGGGCAAAATCGCTTCGCAACCATGCGATGGTGATCGAGGATGAAGGGCTGGGATACATTTACGACGTCGTCGATATCGGAAGCCAATACATGATGAGTCCGCTGGATGCGGCGACGATTCTCGTTCAGCTTGAAAAGCAGGATGACAATATAGAGCGTCAGCGCCAAATCGCCGAAATCTATAATGAGCGTCTAGCCGATGCTCCTCATATCAGACTTCCGATCGCCAATGAGGAACACGCATATTCGCTGTATATCATCAAGGTCGATAAAAACCGTGACTCGTTCGCACGTGAACTGGCCGCACGGGGGATCGAGTGCGGGTTGCACTATATACCGCTTCATTTGCTCAGTTATTATAAATCGAAGTATTCGCTGCGGGTAAACGATTTCCCGATTGCGCTGCGCAACTACCAGCAGGTACTCTCAATCCCGAACTATGCGGCGCTCAGCGACGACGAAGTCGAGGAGATTTGTGACGCAATTTTGGATGTAGCTTCTACACGCGTTTGAAACGGTTCTGGATACTTTGGGGAGAACGTTATCTATACAACCCATCGCTATTCCAAAAAATTCTCTCCGTACTCCTGTTACCTCTCAGCTGGATTTACTGTTTCGGTGCCTATCTCCGCAGCCGGCGCAGTAAAACCACATCTCTCGGAATGCCTGTTATAAGCCTCGGCAATTTAACCGTCGGCGGGAGCGGCAAAACGCCGGTCGTCAT
>Ga0074198_1000988_pt1 | contig 22575 bp, 28 predicted proteins | sample EPASupsiteSAE323_FD_64527 | JGI IMG/M metagenome (GOLD analysis project Ga0074198, IMG submission 64527) | Bioremediated contaminated groundwater from EPA Superfund site, New Mexico - Sample SAE3-23 | ecosystem: Environmental > Aquatic > Deep subsurface > Groundwater > Contaminated ...
TCCTCAATACACAAAGTTTTTCCTTTATGGCAAATTCAGATGGCAATAGGAATATTCTTTATTTGCATTCCTCTTTGATAATTTTCTAAAACAAAATCTTCAACTTTAAAATCATAAAAATCCTTTATATCTGGATTAATAATCAGCTTTGGTGCAGGATATTGCTGCCTTTCAATAAGTTCAGAAATTAATGGTATATGCTTATTGTATATATGAGCATCTGCTATGACATGAACAAATTCTCCTACTTCAAGGTTGCTTACCTGAGCAAACATATGTACAAGTATTGCATACTGACAAACGTTCCAATTATTTGCTACAAGAATATCCTGTGATCTTTGGTTTAATATTGCATTAAGCTTATTGCCCGTAACATTAAATGTCATACTATATGCACAGGGATACAAGTTCATTTCATGTAAATCGTTATGATTATACATATTGACTATAATTCTTCTGCTATATGGATTATTATTTAAATCATACAAAACCCTATCAACCTGATCAAAATCACCTTCTGAATATTTATGCTTTATTCCAAGCTGATAACCATATGCCTTTCCAATTGTACCTTCTTGATCTGCCCAGCTATCCCAAATATGGCTATTCAAATCCTTGATATTATTGGACTTTTTTTGCCATATCCAAAGCAGTTCATCAATTGCAGCTTTTAAATTAGTAGGTCTTAATGTCATTATCGGGAACTCTTCTTTGAGATTATATCTATTTACAACAGCAAATTTCTTAATTGTATATGCCGGAGTTCCATCATTCCATTTTGCTCTGACCAGTTCTCCTTCTGAAGAAACACCATTTTCCAGTATGTCCTTGCACATTCCGACGAAAACAACATCTGCTTTACTCATTTTATTAATCCTCACTTTTATTTTTATTATCTATAATTAAACGTAATATTTCCATTAGTCTTTCATGCTTTTCCATAAGATAGAGATAACCAATTAATGCTTCAAACCCAGTTGCATATCGATAATCCATAATGTCCGCATTCTTAGGAGGTGAAGAAGGCTTCACATTTCTTCCTCTACGAATGACTTCGCTTTCTTCGTCCGTTAAAAAATTTGATATTTGTTTAACAATTTGAGCTTGTGCGTGAGCCTTGACAAATTGAATTGATTTTTTATGGAGTTGAAATGCTTTTACTTCACCCTCTCCAACTAAATATACCCTTATAAAAAGTTCAAATAATGCATCGCCAATGTATGCTAAAACAACTGGTGGCAGCTCATCAATCTTTTCTTTGGAAATTCCGCCAACCTCTAAAAATTGATTAAGTGTTTCCATAAATAAATCCTCACAAATTTTTATATACTTATAAATTATAACATATTTTTTTTATTAATCAGGAATTTTAAGAAAAAAGTTAGATTAAAACATGCAATTAGGACCACAGTCTTATTGAAATAGGACATTCCCAGTATTTATTTATTATGGCTATTACTGTATAATTAAAGTTGATAGCTTCTAAATTATGTTAGGAGGAATAATATGAATAAAACTAAAAAGTTATTGAGCTTTTTTCTTTTGGTAGTAATTATTGCATTGACCTCATTTGTTGCTAGTGCTTCTTCACACAAATTTAAAGATGTGCCTTCAAATCATTGGGCAAACAAAGCCATTCAAATCATGACTGATAAAAAAATTATATCTGGTTATCCAGATTCAACATTCAAACCGGATAGTATTATCAGCAGGTCTGAATTTGCAAAAATGATGGTTCTTGCACTTAATATTTCAATTAAAAGCAATCCGACCTCCTCATTCAAAGATGTTGCTACAGACGCTTGGTTTCTTCCTTATGTAGAATCAGCAAAATTCTATTTAACAGGCTTTAGAACCTCAGAAGGTGATTATTTTAGACCATCCAGACCTGCAGCACGTGAAGATATGGCTGTTGCAATAGTAAAAGCATTAGGTATGGAAAACGAAGTAGTTGATGAGAGCATTATTGATAAATTTTCGGATGCATCTTCTATTTCGGCAAATTTGAAAAAATTTGTTGCAATAGCAATTAAGAATGAAATCATGAAAGGTTCCAAAGAAGGTGAATCTCTCGTATTTCAGCCTCAAAAGCCAATAACAAGAGCTGAAGCTGCTGTTTTGCTTAGCAATGTAATTAATGAAGTAAAAGTTACATATGATAATAATTCTGAAGCCAACAGCCAAGCAGAAAATAATGTTGATGAAGCAAATGAAGAACCAGAAGTTCAAAACGATGAGGAAGAATATATTACACCTAAAGTTAATGGTGGAGTTGAGGGAAACAAGATAGTTTTAAAATGGAACCAGATTAATGATGAACGTTTACAAGGTTATAAGGTTGTAATATCTAAATACAATTCAGCACCAAAATATCCTGATAACGGATATTTATATTGGATTACGGATAAAACAAAAATCTCTGCTGTTATAGATAATAAAACAGCATATAACAATGGGGATTTTGGTCAGTACTTGACACCGGGTCAAAGTTATTACTTCAGTGTAACAGCATACTATAGTGATAAAAAAGTCTCAGGTAATGCGTTATATCTGAAGTATCCTACGCAAGCAAAATCTGATGAATCATCAGATTATACCAAGCCAAAGGTTTCAGGAAATATTGAGGGAAACAAGATTATTTTAAAATGGAACCAAATTAATGATGAAGGTTTACAAGGTTATAAGGTTGTAATATCTAAATACAATTCAACACCAAAATATCCTGATAACGGATATCTATACTGGATTACTGATAGAACAAGAATTTATGCACTTGTAGATAATAGTACTGCTTACAATAATGGTGATTTTGGTGGTTATCTTGAAGAAGGTCAAAAATATTATTTTAGCATTACCGCCGTTTATAACGATAAGAAAGTTCCCGGAAATGTAATAACATTAACTTATCCTGAATGAAATTAAAAATGAAAAATATGGTCAGGTATTTACCTGACTATATTTTTTCTTTTTCTATATAATTCCTTATAGAATCTCTCATTGATATATAAAATTTACATTTAAGCTTTTTTTGAGCAAGAAGATTAGTTATATCTTCAATCAAGTCATCATCGAAAATATTATTTATAGCAATTTTTACTATATCGCCTTCCTTTTCAAAAGGCACAAAACTATTCATTACCATATAATCTAATTCAAACAAAATCATCAGATTATTCTGTGGCTGCCTGTCTTTTAGATACTCATATTCCTTACCTTCATGTTCAGCTAGTTCTTTCAGCACATCTTCCCTATTAAGAATTTTCATTTCATATAGCAATTCACCAAATCTTTTATGTACAAATTCCTTTTGATATTCAAGAATCTTATCAACTTGTTCATTGGTAATCAGATTCTTTTCCAAGAGATATTCTCCAAACTTTTTCTTGGTACCCAAATTATTTGTTCTTACATGTGGATGCTTTTCATAAGAATTTGAAATGAATTTTTTTATCATCCCAGGCAACGAGAGATAGAAAACTGGAGTAAGATTTTTTGAATGAACGTTTATCATCTCTTCTATTTCATTCTTTAATTTAATACTATTAATATCACTTATTGCAATGTTAATAGTGTTTCCGGATAAATCAAAAGGAGCAAACGTTTTTTCAATCATTATTCTTTTATTAAATAATTTTTGTATTTTTAAAGGAAATGTAAGTTTATCGAGATTAATACATTCAACCTCTAGATATGTTGCTAATTCGTTAAGAACTTCATCTTCACCCAAAAGATTAATCTCATAAAATATTTCGCCTATCTTTTTGCTTTTATTTTCTTTCTGATAATCTAAAGCATTATTTAGCTGCTCCTCAGTAATTAGACCTTTTTCGACTAAAAAGCTTCCGATTCCTCTACTTTGGTTTCCTTTTTGCGTTTTATCCTGCTCACAGCAGCAACAGCAATCTCTATTCTTATTTTTGCCTTTAAGGAAATCAAAAAAATTAATCATATTTCCCTCCCATATTATCTAATAATTCTAACTGGTAAAGTATATGTTTGATGGTTATTATCGTCTAGCTTGATTACTACCTCATAAGGTTCACCATTTGAGCCGTTAAATAAAATATTATGATCATAGTTAATCTTTGGTTTTAAAACCGACTGAATCGGTTCTGAAAAGTTATAACCAGTACGCATGTTCATGCTAATTGTACCATTAATATTAAATTTTTTATATGTTTGATTCTTAATATTAACTTTAAGATTAATTCCTTCTACACAGTATTCAATTTCTTCGAGACTAATTATAAAGCTATTCGCAATAATTGCAGCAGTGGGTTGAAGTTTAAACTTTTTGACCAATCCATTTAAGCTTATTTTCCATCCTTGAGGTGTATCTTTTACTAGAAAAGATTGGTCTTTTTTTAGCACTTTACCTGTGCTATCAGTATAAGAAACTATTGTATTAACAATTGAAGAATCTTTACTTTCAATAACGTCCATGACATCATATCCAACTATATTAGTACTTCCTAATTCACTTTTTAAATTATTTATCAATGAATCAACAGAATATTGACTATTGCTTGTATCAATAAGTTTTAACGCCTCTGAATATTTCGTATTCTCTAGTAAATTGAAGTAACTACTTACAATAGACTTACCAATTTTTTTATGTGTAATATCAGCTTGCAATGAATCGATTGTAGGAAATACAAATTTATAAGCTACAGCAATTATTATAATTATAATAAATCCAAAACTAATTATGCTGCTGAAGCTAAAATTAACTGATTCTTCAGCAACATTTTCTTTGCTCTCATTAGCAATATCTGAATTTGATTCTATTAAATCATTTGAATTTATTTCTTCCTGTGCATTGCTTATAAGTATAATGCTTTTCTTCATCTTTTTGCCCCTTTTGAGTTGCTTATATTTAATTATTATTTTAGCTTATAGATTTAATTATATAGCATTTTTTTTTTAATACAATATCCTAATAACTTCTGCCTTTATGTTATAATTAAAATTGTTAAAATTATCAAGGTCACAAATTAATGGGAGGATGCCGCTTGGATACAATAAGTATTGTTAAAGAAATAGGAATGGCTTTTTTGTATTTATTCATTTGTATTCTTACTACGGGTTTTTTTGGCTGCTATGTATATAAAGTTTTTTTTCTTAAAAAAATATCTTTAAAAGAAGAACTTTTTAAAAAAGATAGTATCGCAGTTTGGCTTGAATTTATTGGTGGATTTTTAGCTCCTGTCTTTTTTCTTATTTCAATTGTTGTTGCTCCCAATGGTAAATTTGTTTACCAAGGAACTTTTAAAGATTTGCTAGTTGCGATAGTATATATTACTATTTACATATTTGTTTTTTGTTTGTTTAGATACTTAGCTGAGATTTTAATAAATATCGCTACAAAAATTAAATTCGGAAAAAAATTAATTCTTAGCCAAGAAATATTCATTGAAGATAATCTTTCTGTATCTTTTTTTAGTGTGTCTACAGCTGTTATTGCAACAGGTATGATGCTTCAAGAAAATGTTCTGTTTGAAAATATTTATTCAAATATTGTTAGAATATTAGTAGTCCTATTTCTTAATATTGGTCTGATAAGTCTTTATACTACATTCGTTTTTCCAAAAGGCAAGGCTATTCTTAAGGACTTTTTTATAGATCATAATACAACATCAGGAATTTTATTGTTAGCAAATACTATTGCAATAAATATTATTATCGCTTCATCAATTAGTTTTTCTAAATTATCAGGTATGAACTGGCTTAATATCTCGAATATTATTGATTTAATTCTTTTTAATTTTTATATTTATCTTTTTATGATGGTATTTGTAACTATTACAAAAAAAATACTCGCTTGGATTGTAAAAGTTGATATTGAAGATGAAATATTTAATATGAAGAATATTGGATATGTGTTATTCGAATCGTCATTCTACATTCTTCTCTCATTTATGGCAATTAACCTTCTGATTATCCATTAACCATATTTCATAAAAATAATATTTGCTAGAATAAGGCTTAATGCCTTATTTTTTTCCATTATTTACTCCTAGGTTTGCCAAACTCATAATGCTATAATATCTACAAGCTGAATTCTTATTAACTTAAGAAGCGGGGGAACTATTTCTGGGGGTTAAGCTGTAATAGCAGGATATTTACTCTTTTTTTCCTAACCCGTCAACTAACCTCGTAAGCTTAAAAAAAGAGAGGAGAAAAATCATGCTAATGAAAAAGAAGGCAGGATTGCTTTTCTTAATTCTGCTAGTAATGTTTTATGTTTTCCCATTTAGTTCACAAGCTGCTACAACAAGCAGACCACTTCTCAAGCAAGGAATGAAAGGAACATATGTTTATAAGCTGCAGTACGATTTGAAATCAATTGGATTCTTTAAATCCACACCTACAGGCTATTTCGGTCCAGTAACAAAATCTGCTGTTCTAACTTTTCAAAGTAAATACAATCTAAGCAAGGACGGCATTGTCGGCAGTAAAACCTATTATATAATAGATAAGCTTTTGGGAAGATTATCCCCAAGCCTAATATCAAGAAATGCCTCTCTCAATAGAAATCTACTAATCCCATGGTTTGGAAATGCAGAAAATATATTTTATATTGGAGCAAAAGCTAAAGTTATTGATGTACAAACGAAAATGAGTTTTTACATTAAAAGGTCCTATGGTTATAATCACGCAGATGTAGAAACACTAACTGCACAAGATACTGCTATCATGAAAAAAATCTATGGCAATCAGTGGAGTTGGGAAAGAAGAGGAATTATTGTTGTAGTCAACGGAAAAGCTATGGCTGCCTCTATGGCTGGCATGCCTCACGCAGGTCGAGAAGACCTTACATCAGATATTTGGGTAACTGATTGGCGGACCGGAGATTATGGTCCGGGTTACAATCTTGATAAGATAAAAGGAAACAATATGTCTGGACATTTTGATATTCATTTTCTTGGAAGCAAAACGCACGGAACAGATAGAGTTGACGAAGGTCATCAAAGTATGGTTTACAAAGCTGCACAATCAGGATATTAAAAATAAGTGGATAAAATATTAATATTTTATCCACTTATTTTTTTAATTGTTTCGTTTCCATCTTAAAAAGTAAAAATTATCTAATAATATTTCTTGTTTGTAAGGTTTTGCTGTACAATTTCTAATGCTTCACCAAATCTTTGAAAGTGAACTACTTCCCTTTCTCTTAAGAATCTTAATGGGTCAATTACATCCGGATCGTCTGCCAACTTAATAAGATTTTCATATGTTGCTCTTGCTTTTTGTTCCGCAGCCATGTCTTCAGTTAAATCAGCTATTGGATCGCCTTTTGCTTGAATATAATTAGCTGACCATGGATTTCCTGATGCATCAATATAGAATACTGCATGATCGTGATCAGCAAAATATCCACCGGCACCAGCTTTCTTGATTTCTTCTACTGATGCTCCCTTCATTAACTGATGAACCATTGTTGCAACCATTTCAAGGTGAGCAAGCTCTTCCGTTCCAATATCGTTTAATATTCCTTGTGCCTGTGGAGTTGGCATAGAATACCTTTGCGTCAAGTACCTTAATGAGGCACCTAATTCTCCATCAGGTCCACCATATTGAGTAATTATATATTTTGCCATCTCTGGATTTGACTTTTTAATTTTTATTGGATATTCAAGTCTTTTCTCGTATGTCCACATATTACTCTTCCTCCTCTTCTATCATGCTTATTTTCATCCACGGCCAGGGTGGCAATATCCATGCATAAGGATACTTTTCAGTTGGCGCAAGCTGTTCAATTGGACCATACATTTTTGAATATGTTTCTTTAAGCATCTTCAATTGATTTGCATATTGATTAAACTGTGCAAGTGCTTTTTTGTCAGTTGGGTGAGTGTCAAGATAAAGTTGAAGATCAACTGCTGCAAAACCAGCTTTTTGAATCTCATTCATTATTTGTTCTTTTGAGTATTCCATCATTAATTCCTCCCCTTGTTCATTTGAGGACTGTAGGGAATATATAATTCTGGAAATATAGTTCCCTTATCAAAGCCTTCTTCTAAAGGATACATTTTTTCAGTATTGGGCTGAAATAATATATATGACGTTGCATAAGGAGTATATTTATACTGCGGAATAGGAATAGTTGTTGGAACAAACTGACTTTGAGGATCAAGGTAGTTATACATATTCAACCTCCATATGTTTTTTTATTACCATAATATTCACGATAATTTATTTATGTTAACAAATTTATTAGAATTAAAATTTATATTTAAAAATTGGATTTTTTGTTATAATGAATTAAGTAATACATGGCATAAAAAGTATTTAATTGCCAAACCATGTACATAATAGATAGAACGGGAAATAATTAATCGAGGTGTATACATGTCTAAATTTGAGCTTGTTGCAACTACATTGTTAGGAATCGAATCAATCACAGCAAGAGAACTTGAAGAACTTGGAATAGAAGTTTTAAAGGTTGAGGATGGTCGTGTCACTTTTGCCGGAGATGAAATTACAATATGCCAAGCAAATACGTGGATAAGAACTGCTGAACGTATTTTAATAAAGTTGGGTGAATTTAATGCATTTACTTTTGAAGAGCTTTTTCAAGGAACTAAAGCATTGCCTTGGAATGAATGGATAAGCCAAAATTGTGCGTTTCCAGTTAAGGCATATTCTTTAAAGTCAAAGCTTCAAAGTGTGCCTGATTGCCAAGCCATTGTTAAGAAAGCTATCGTTGAAAAACTGAAAACATGTTATAACGTTGAATGGTTTGAAGAAAGTGGACCATTATATAGAATTCACCTGGCACTTCTTAAAGACAATGCAACATTAATGATTGATACGAGCGGTGAAGGATTGCACAAGAGAGGTTATAGGGAAATGTCAAATGAAGCACCACTTAAAGAAACTTTGGCTGCAGCATTAATATATATAAGTAGATGGAGACCTAACAAACCTTTTGTAGATCCATTTTGTGGTTCGGGAACAATTCCGATTGAAGCTGCCATGATTGGGGCTAACATTGCTCCAGGATTAAAAAGAAAGTTTATTTCTGAAGATTGGTCACAAATCCCAGCACAACTTTGGAATCAGACTAGAACTCAAGCACAGAAATTAATTAAAGCTGATGCCGAGCTTGACATATTCGGTTGCGATATAGATAGTTCTGCAGTAAAGCTCTCAAAGAAAAACGCTGCTATTGCTGGTGTTGATAAATTCGTAAAATTCAAGCAATTACCCGTTTCAGAATTAAATTCAACAAAGGAATACGGAACCATTATTTGCAATCCCCCTTATGGTGAGAGATTGAGTGATATAAAAACAGCTGAAGGTATTTATAATGAAATAGGTAATGTTTTCGCAGCTCACAATACATGGTCTTATTTTATTCTTTCTCCTAATGAGAAATTTGAAGCTCTATTTGGTAAAAAGTCTAACAAAAATCGCAAGCTATATAATGGTATGATTAAATGCTATCTTTATCAATATTTAGGTCCAAAGCCTCCGAGAACAAATAACGCATAAATATATTTCCTATTTATGTGTTATTTGCATATCATATATTTTGTTTTTCTTGTTTCTTGATTTTATCAAATTCACTTTTTAAAATTCCCATATAAATCATATCCGTATATTTACCATCCTTGTAGAAACTTTGTCTCAACCTTCCTTCCTGCTTGAACCCACATTTCTTATAACAGTTAAATGCTCTTTTATTATAATCATGAACTGTTAGCTGTAATCTGTTTAGATTTAGCCTTTCAAAACTAAATTCCTGCAACAGTTTAATAGCCTCAGAACCATATCCTTTCCCAAGCTTTTCTTCATCTCCTATTACAATTCCTATTTCTGCTACTCTGTTCTTCCAATTAATGTTTCTTAAATCAATCTGCCCTATGTAAGATTCAGTCTTCTTGTCCGCTATCACAAAATTTTTAGAATCATCTTTGCTTTCAAGAACTGAATTTAGAAAGCTTTCTGTACTATTAAATGGTACAGGGCAAATGAATATATCAGAAAGATTATCTACAATATTTGCATTATTAACCCATTTTCTTATTTCCATCAAATCTTCTTTTTTGTATTCTCTTAACATTATTCTTTCACCATAAAATCTTGGCATGACCACCATCACACTCCTTTAAATATTGTTATACTGGCAGTTTATTTCTCGTTTTTCCAACAATTTTGATGATATATAAGCAAATAGCAAATGAGACAATTATTACACCTATTAATACATAGATGTTTTTTAAAATATTAACAACAAAGATAGTAATAGCAGTCAGAACTATTGATATTATCAGTGAAATAAACCCGGTTAACACTCCTGCAATTGAACTGAGGAAAGAACCTACTACGGGGAAAATATGTAAAGATGCATTTAATGGTTCAAAAAACATGCATATCCCCAACCACATAATAAATAAACCAACTCCTCTAAATATCCACAATCTTTGGGTATATTCCGTTTTCATTTTACCTACTGCTTCATCTATTCCACCTTTAAATAACCTCGATAGATTTTTACCTGTTTTTTGGTCAAAATATGATTCGATTTTTTCATTATTATATTTTCCTAATGCTGTTCCACTAAATCCAGATTTTATAACTGTATAACTTATTCTAGTATCTCCGAGCTGAGGCGCTTGCAAACTTCCTCTGCCCATGAATAAATATTGATTGCTTGCTATAGTAATATCATTGCTTAGTTGTATGTTTTCTTCTGAAAGATTTAGTCTTTCATATGGAGGGTAGTCAAAATCTTTGAGCATAATTCTAAAGTCACCTATTTTAACCGACTCAGCTTTTTTGACATCATTATTTATTCTCTTTATGGGATTTTCATGTTCAATACTATCTTTAAAATTATTAGAATTTTGAGGATTTTCTTTCCATTGTTTATTATAAGAATATGTAGTCTTTTTTACTGTTGTACCATCTAGCTCTTCATAATTGCGAGTAGTCTTAGATTCAACCCATGCATACATTTCAACTTTCCTATTGTATGCAATGAGATTATCTGGCTTTAAATAAAGATTATCTCCTATCTCTTCATCTGAACTGACATTACCAGTTATCATAACAACCTTATTTTCAAGATTTGAATTCGGTACTTCCTTCTCGGCATTGATTACGTAAGCTTTATTAGCAATTTTGCTTGAATCAACTTGTGTTTCATTCCAATATAATATTCCGAATGATGCAATAAATAATAAGAATCCTATAAATGCTGCACCAAAAGCGTTACTTGTCCTTCTAAAGGCACCATAAGGTCCTCGTGTTGAATAATCATATTGGTATTCAGAATGACTGTCAGACATTGTATCAACTCCTTATTTAATTTTGATTATTATGGTCAGCCTCAACAGCCTCCATCAACCTCCTGATTTAATCTCTCAAAAAAATCTATCATAAATTTGTGTCTGTTCAATGCTATCCTTTTGCCTTCGTTTGTAATCATTCTATCTTTTACTTTTATCAGTTTAACAAGAAATTCTCTGTAGGCTGTATCTTCCTCGGAATAAGGCTTGGTATTCTCTATATCAACATTTTTATTATGAACCTTTGCACCTACTTCTCCAGCAAAAACAAAAGCCCGACCAATTCCGATAGCACCAATAGCATCTAATTTATCAGCATCAAACAGTATTTTTGCTTCCAAAGAATCTGGAATCTTTTTACCTCTAAACCTGTGTGTTTCTATGCAATGAATTACTTTATCAATAAATTCTTCTGGATATTCATATTTATTAAGTATTTCTCTTGCTAAAACTGCTCCTATCTCTGCATGGCAATGTTTACCTTCACTTTTGTCCTGAATTTCCCTGCCTATATCATGAAGAAATGCAGCAATATTCAACACTTCCAAGTTAGCATGTTCAATTTTGCCTATGTGCATGCTAAGATTATGAACACGCTCAGTATGTTCCCAATCATGACTTTTGCGTGCTGTGAAATATCTTGATTTAACTTCTTTTATTAAATCATCAAATTCGTTCATTTTACCTCCATATATGTAAGCTAAATGTTTAAATCATCAATATCATGTTCAGTATATACCGTTATTCCATTTTTGTTTAGCAATTCAGCTGTAATTCCATTACCTTCAATCAAAGTTCCAGAAAAAGTCCCGTCATATATCTTGCCAAAGCCACATGAAGGACTTTTCGACTTCATAATAGCTTTTTTTATACCTTTGGATTTTGCTAGCGCAAGTGATTTTTCTGCCCCATTATTAAATTCCTCTGTTAGTTCTTTGCCACTAACTGAGAACACGCATTTTCCAATAATAGTGTTATCAATTTCCGTTCTTTCTCTTGGTATACCCAATCCAGCAAGAACCTCGGGGCATACAGCAATAGCCATTCCACTCTTAACCAATGCATCAATTTTTGCGTTATAACTGTTTTTACCATCATATCTGCAATTAATCCCAGCCAAACAAGCACTAACCAAGTACATACTTTTCTCCTTAATAATGTACTTCCCGATATTATAAAACTAATAGTTTAAATATTCTAACATTTCATAGAAATACGTCTTTCCATCTTCAGTTTTTCTCGATAACAGTTCAATTGCCGCACGGACGTCATCTTCAGCTCTATGAGCCCTGTTTGTATTTATACCATGATAATTTAACAGATTTCCCAAAGACCTGGATTTGAAGCCTTTACCTTTCCAATCTATGTTTTTAATTGAACACAACCATGGTTTTGAATTACAATTATTTATTATTCGACCAAGAAAACCTCTGTCAAAAGCGGCATTGTGTGCTATAAGAAATTCTGCCTCTTCAATAAGACTCTCAATATGATTTATGTCTAAATTTTTTCCTCTTAATTCTTCATAGCTAATATTGTTTACTCTCTGAGCGCCTGGTGAGATTGGAATTGACGGTTCTCGTAAGCCAACATATTTTTTGATTATTTTCGTAATCTCACCATTATCTCTTCTAAATTCAAATAAATAGATTGACAATTCAATGATTTCATCATAATTAGGGTTTAATCCTGTTGTTTCTACATCTAGAAAACCTGCAACTCCATAAAGTTCTGTAGTACATTCAGAGGGAGAATCAATTTTGTGTATGTAAAAATTATTTTTTGTATTTTGCACTTTATCCTCCAATTGTTTTATTACTTTTATAAATATCTTCTTAAAAATTCTTGCTAAAGTGTTCGATTAATCCAGCTGCCATTGCATAGAACTAATTGTTCCTGATACCCAATTTTTTTTAAAATCTTAACAGCTTCATCAAAATAAAAGTCTATATTGCTTGGCGTATGTGCATCTGAACTCAAAACGATAGGTATACCCATTTCCTTGCATTCACTCAATATCCAGTTGCTTGGATACATTGAAGTTAAAAATTTTCGTGCAATTCCGCCTGTATTAACCTCAATAATTGAATTGTATTGTTTTGCTACCTCTAATGTTTCAAGGACTTCATTTCTATACCAGGATTCTTCTTCGTTATAATACATATTATCTTTATTTTGCTTTTTAATCACATCCAAGTGTGCAACGATATCTGGTTTAATATCTTTAATCATTGCTCTAACCAACGCGTAATAGCTATGAACTACTTTTTTTATGTCACCTTCTGAAAATTCATGAATAATAGTTTCAAAATCTTCTTTAGGACCATCAAAGCATAAATGTCTTCCTGAAATTTTATCAAACATGATATGGATTGCTCCGATTTTATAATCTAATCCCAAATGATTAAAGCATTTATAATTATCACCAATTGCATCGCAGTTGTAATCAATTTCCAAACCAAGATTTACATCAATTATTTCTTCATATTTCTTTTTTAGCGATTTAATAGTATTACAATATGATTCAAGCTCCTCTTGTTTCATTACCCAATATTCATCAATTGGTAAAGGTGCATGGCTTGAAAACCCAATTGATTTAAAACCCTTTTGAATAGCTTTTGATATAAATTGTTCAGGCTCTCCTTCTCCATCGCAAAATCGACAATGTGTATGATAATTTGAGTAGTTCATAAAAGACCTCCAAATTAACTTGTATTACATAATAAATCAATCTAATACTTCAACATCAAGAAAACCCTTTTGAGAATCCATCCTCAAGATAATGTAATTCAACTACATATTTCTTATTCAATTATAAAATATTTTTATTCCTTTGTCTTGTAAATTCTTGCTTTTTTTATCAAGATAAGCTTCTTATTGTAATCCAATTATAAAATTCAATTGATTATTTTCTATGTATATTTTATTATATATTATAGAAAAAAATGGAGGTTTAAAATGAACAAATTAACAAATAAAAAAACGGTTATTATTGTAGCGGTAGTTTTTCTTGTTGTTTTTTTAATTAGTTCCATAATATATATTGCTACTTTCACAACTTTAAAAAACAAAACTGATACTATAAAAAAACAAGCTAAGCTAGTTGGTCTTGATACAAACATTCGCATAGCAATGAGTATAATTGAATCTATTGACCAAAATTATGCTGTTGACAATAGTGGTGCAGCAAATTTAGAAAAGGATATAGCAATAGAATTAAGTAAAAAAGGAATGATAAATCCCATTACAGACTCAACAGTAGTAGCATCTATACCTCTTAATAATACTACTCGTAGTCAAGCCGTATTCGCTTATATCTCAGAACCTAACGAAAGCGAAGATGCAAAATATGATGTTAATACTACTCCAGATGAAAATTATGCAGGCGTAATAAAATATGATGCTTTTGTTAAAGAAGATCATCTATTTGTAAAACTCACTGGTATTGATCTAAATGGTTTGCCAATGACTCGTTCTGGAACAGTAGAGATATATTAAAAATCCATGCTTAGCCTAATCATATCTATGCATTCGATTCCATTTTCAATAATCTTTTCGCTATAGTGCCGTTTAAAAAAATCATGGTCAATACCTTTAATTTTAAAACCACATTTTTGATATAGTGCCAATTGAGATATACCCGAATTTCCGGTTCCAACTTCTAAAACTTTTGCACCAAATGATTTTGCTTTTTCTATTGCATCAAAAATCATCATTTTCCCATATCCATTTCCCTGATGTTTCGAATCTATAGCTATATTAACAAGCTCATAGGTTAACGGTCTTGTCTCTATAAGTACATAAACCCCAATAATTTTATTTTCTTTTTCTAAAGCATAACAAATTCCTCTTTCAATGTAACTTTTTATTACTTCCATCGAAGGATCGGCTAAAAGAAGCAGATCAAATGGAGGTTCTTCTGTTCTTTCAATTTTTTTGATTTTTACTTGGTTCACAAGTTCCTTCCTTTCTAATTTATAAAAAATTAATTTTCCTTATAAATCATGTTGTTTACTAATATTTTGAGAAATTACTTTTTCAATATCTTTAATATTCTTAATCGGCAAAATCATAACTTTAAACCTTCCTACATAATAATTTTTAAATTATAACAATTATATCATGTGTGTTTGAAACAATACAGCAATACCATCTCCGATTTCTTCTTTATACACTATAAATTGGCTTTAAAAAAATCTGCGCTATGTTTTATTGATTCGAGCTGTTTATTTGGATTGAATTCATGATCTGCCCCTTCTACTTCAATTAGATTTGCATTCCTTCCAATTTTATTTTTCAACCTCACCGATTGTTGACAAGGTACTGTTTTGTCAGCATTACCATGAATGATTAGTATATCTGAGCTTATTGTTTTACAAATTTCATATATGTTAGTTCCTATAGAATCAAGATAGAAACTATAATCTAATTTGTGCTTTTCTCCTCTAAACATCTCATATATATATCCCTGTTTTTCCCATTCTAGTAATTTATCTTCTGAATATCTGTTCTTAAAAATTTCATTCCAATCTATTGCTGGTGCATTCAAACATAACAATTTTAAACTCTTTGTCTGTGAGGCATACCTCAATGCTACATTTCCACCAAAGCTTCTTCCAAATAATCCAATTCGTGAAGAATCAATTATATTGTAATTTGAAATAACATTAAATGCTTCCTTCAAATCACTAACTGATTGCGAGAGTGACAAATGTGATGTATCTCCACTACTCTCACCATGTCCAATAAAATCAAAACGGAAGGAAGCAATATTATTTTGACTCAACAAATCTGCAAGTTTCGTATATGTATTTCCATTTTTCGAACTGTATAAACCATGACAAATCATAACAAATGGAGTCTTGCCTTGATTATCAGGTATATTAATAATCCCAGCTAAATCAAGCCCCTTGTTATTCTTAAAAGTAACTTTATTTTCCATGTTAAGTCTCCCGTAAAATTATATGTTTTCTTATCACTCTGGAATATTTACATTGCGTTTTTTTAATATATCCTCAATAAAACTTGATTTGCATCCATTTTCAGCCATTTGTATCAAATCCTTTTTATTGTTTTTAAAATTTTCCATAAATTCATTATACAGATTTAACAATTCCGCAGTTTCTAAGCTTTCATAATATTTGTCCAAACCTTCTTGCCTAATTTTTTCGCTATATTCATCAGCAAATTTACTTAACTTCTTTATCCTCATTTTTATTGGAATGAGATAATAAAAATAGAGAAATAATATAAAAATAATCGGTAAAAATATTGCTAATAAAGTAATGTAGTAATTATTCATATAATCATATCCTTTCGGTTTGATAAAAAAAATTTATAGTTCTTATTTTAAAAAAACGCGACTCAATTCTACTTAGAAGTAACATAAGATATAATTTCATATATATTTTCCTTACTTGTGAAATCAACAGGCTTATCAAAGGCAGTCAGCATACCGCTTTCATCAGGAGTTAATCCCGCTTTGGTTCTTGTTTTTAGCTTCCATTTTAGTAATAGCATAATCATTTTATAAAAAGTATTTAATCTGTTATAATCAAAACCTCCACGCAGATAAAAAAATTCAATTTGTTTCTGTTGCTCAGCAGTAAAGTTATTATTCTTGACTTCACTTATAGCATCAACTCTTGATGGTGATGCACCTGATGCAAAAACAACAATTATTTTGCCTTTAAGTTTGTTGAGATTTTGCGTTATTAACTTCACACCATTTATGCCCGAAGCATACAGACCACCACCATAAATCACAGTATCATATGGTGTCAAAGTATCAATAGTAACCTTTGAAGCTTCGGAAATATCGGCTGATAACTCCTCTGCTATCCATTGTGCATATTTTTTTACAAAGCCTGTTTTCGACTTGTATATTACTATAGCTTTCATTTGTCACACCTTTCTTCTCATAATTGTCTCCATAGTTAAAGACCATCAAGCAAAATAAAATCAAGCTATGGTTTTGTCTTTTTCTTTACATACTCCTTGTGCTAATAACATAGCAAAAAATATGCTTAATGCTACAAAAATCAATGCTTTTTGAGGATTATTATTACTAAGGAATAACCCTATCAATAAAGTTGCAGCAACACCAATTATATTGCTATAAATTCTATGTAGTGCTATTACTGAATTTCTTAGATTTTCAGGAATATTCTTAACCTCCAGTGTGCTCATAGCAGGTCCATTACTACATGCTTCACCAACAGCAACTAGACTGACAGCTAACCAAACCATCCATAACTTTGGTGCCAAACTTAAAAATAGTATCGCTAATCCAAGAATAGCATATCCAAATGAAATAATCTTTGAATAACCTACTCTATCAACTAATTTGCCTATATAAGGTAATACAATCATAGCTACAATTCCTTGGGTTCCTAATATTGCGCCAGTCAAAGTGTTAGACATAGCTATTTGAAAAATAACTAAAGGATAAAGGATAGCTTTCGTATCCCAACTTATCCCATATGCAGTTATCAAAATAAATCTCGATCTTAATTCATTGTTCATCCATATAAATTTTGCCCCATCAATAAGATTACCCTTTTTTTCAAACTTTACATGAACAATGTTTTTATTTTTAAAACCAAAGCATACAGATATAATTAATAGCTGTAAAATACTTATTATAAAAACACAATAAAAAATACTGGTTAATCCAAATTTGTCTGCAATAAATCCGCTTAGGATAGCACCTAAAGCACCAGCAGCAGATTCTAATGAATACAAAATTCCAAACAACACACCTTCATAGTTTTTCAATAATGAAACCTCTTGCTGTATAAGTGCCCCTGCAATAGTACCAACACCTGCAAGCGAAAACGCCCAGGCAAACTTTATTCCATAAGCTTGTAGAATTGAATAAATACTTGAATATAGTATTGGAACAAATATATTAAAAATCAATAGAAATTTTAAAGGTTTATCTCTGCCAAATCTATTGGCAATCTGACTTATTATTATTGCCCCTAGCATAGAAGCGATAGTACTTATTGCAAAAGCATAGCTAGACAAAGAACTGTTATGACTAATTTCATTTAGAAAACGCATTTCTATAGGAACTAATAATCCTCCTGTCAATACACTCAATATTGAAAGTAAGAAAAGTGCAATCAATCTTTTGTTTTTTAAGGTTTCTCCCATAAAAAATCCCCATTAATTTCTTTGATACAATTTTAAGTTTTCTCAGAATATATCTAAAGTTGAGGTCCTTTTCCAATTTGCATCTTACCTTTATAATACTTTTGTTTTATCTCAGATGATGTTTCAATAAATCCTTCTGCTCCAATTCTTTTAATCGTACATAAGTTAAATACTTTCATATTATGCGGAAGTATTTCTGCCCTATCTGCTGAAGGATTTAATTTTTCACAAGGGAATTCCTTGCAATCAAAACAAAAATCAACTTTTTTCTCTGACAAACAAACGTACGTTTCACATTTACATCCAATAACAGGACAATTTCCTTCAATACTTCTGCAGCCTTTACAAGGTAATTTCTCTTTTGAATATCCTTTGGATATGAAGTAATTAAATAATTGTTCATTATCCTTGCACATATTCATTTCACAAGTTCCGCAATCAATGCCACATGGAGCAACTAAATTAATTCTTTCATTTGATAACATTTAAACACTCTCCTTTTTTAAAAAAATAACTAACGTAACCGATTACTTATTTTAACTGAAGACACAAATACTCTATATACTTAATCTATTTAGTACATCTCAAATATTTTGCTTGGGTTTTACTCTTATAGTAATAAGTTTCTTAATATCCTCAAGAGTGCTCTTATCTTTTACTTCTACCATAAGCCAGCGACCGCCGCAAGAAAAAGTTGTTTTCCGATATAATTCAGCCACATAAGGACTAAAAAGTTCCAATGCAGATTCTACCTCTGTTTCTTCTTTTGAACCAACTACGACTAGTGTAATAAAAAAGCCTTCCATTGGATAAATGGTGCACAGCGATTTTCCACTCTTTTGATATTTTACATTCCAACCTGGTTGTGCTGCACATTTACTGTAAGTCATATTAGGGCTGACCTGATATGTTTTTTCAATATACGAATGAAGTTCTTGCCGCAATGATGCTCCTTCTCCAATATGTTTATCAATATCTTCAAAGGTTGGCATTTTGTCATTTGAATATATTTCGCTCCACTTCATAAAAATCTCCCTTCCTTTGTATTTTAAATAAGGACATTATTTATAAATAATCTTTAATATCAATTACATCACTTTTCCCAAAATCCTCACTATTTAACAGCTCAACTATTCTTTCAGAAACAAAATCTGGTGATAATAATTTCCCTTCCTCTTTAAATGCAATAAATCGTTCTATTTGAATAAAATCTTCACTTTGAGAAGTCCTAATCTCTTCTTGCATATTAGTATCCATAACTCCAGGTATGAAGGAAATTATTTTAACTGGATATTCCTTATTCTCTTGTTCTGACCTAACACATTTTGTGAATAAATCTAATCCGGATTTAGCACCACAATAGCAGCTCCAACCATAATACGGTTTTTTTGCCGCACCTGAAGAAATATTAATTACTCTTTTTTCGATATTAAAGTCACGTGTATATCTCATAAATAAAGAGGTTAGCAATATTGGAGCAATCAAATTTACATTAAAGCTATTAATTATCTCATTGCTTTTACATTTTTCAATTCTTTTAATAGGGGATATGAGACCGGCGTTATTTATTAAACAGATTGACTCGATGCTACACTTATCAATTTTACTAAATATATTATCTACTAATGCGTCAATTCCTTCTAAACAATTTAAGTCATATTCAAAGTAGTCTAAATTAGTATTATTATTTTTAGCAATTGTTAATAATTCATTATTCTTCTTCCTAGAGATACAAAGCAAGCAATTATTTGGCGAAATCAATTTACGGGTTATTGCTTCTCCTAATCCACGAGAAGCACCGGTAATAATTATGTATTTCACTTCTTTTACCTCCTGAAAATTCTTAAATATAATATATTTTAAATTTCAATGTGCATTTTTTCGATATAAGTTACAAAACCTTGTGATCTAAAAAAATTGCCAGCATTATCATTTTTATACCAAAAATCAAGTGCAATTCGTTTTATTTTATTTTCAGAAGCAAAATTCTTTATAAAATCAATTAGCGCCTTCCCTATCCCTTTGCCCTTAAAGCTTTTTTCTACACATATTTGGTCAATATAGACTGTTGATAAATTATAATAGTAATGCGTCTCGGATGTATCTTTTTTTGATATTAAAATATAGCCAGCTGGGCAATCCTCGTAATATGCCACAAATGCATAGGTGTTTTCTTCCTTTAAGGCTTCTTCAAAATGGTTTCTCATATTTTCTTTTGAATATGGTTTAAATATTGATGGTTCAATTTCATTATGGATACTTTGGACATCACAATTTAATATTGAGAGCAGCTCAGCATCTTTTGTTTCCTCAATTTTTATTGACATAAGTTTTATCTCCTTAATATTGGCACTGATATTTTTAATCCTCATAAAACATCTGCTCGTATTACGAATAGGGTAAAGCTTGCCCACAATAGTGGTGAACCTATGAAAACAGGATTGGCTATTGTCAATAAATAAATACACTGGAGACGACATTCATGTCGTCTCCCATACCAAAACCTTCTACCTTTATAACGTAATTTTATTTCATTGCTATTTCTTTTTCAATTACTTTTCTGAAATATTTTCAATAAACGTAAATAGTGATTTGCTTCACGTAGAGTGTGGTCACCTAATAACGGTATTATTATGGACTTGATTTTGCAGCCTACCAATCCTTGGGTGCCTTGTTCCTTAAAATTACGTATATCTATAGTTGCTTTAATGCTATCGTCGGTAACTTTCGAAATCGGAATTGTCTTATCCATCGCTTCTTTTGCCTCTTTTGTCAACTCATCAAATTCATTTCCAAAGTTATTCGCAATATTTATAAGCTCACTTTCAGTAGGATCAAGAAGTCCGCGAATGAATTTTGCATGTTCAGCCATAATTCTGTTCCAGAAAGTTTCTTGCTCATAAGCCTCATTTTCCAAGTTGATTTCTTCATGGTTTTGTAACCTTCGAACTATCTGCAAATATAACTTTGCTTCTCTTAAAATATGGTCTATAAGCAAAGGATAATTACTTGTGAATATTTTACATGATAAAACATTCGATAATAACATAGTCTTAAACTGTGCTAACGCTGTTATTAGCTCCATTGCTTTCTGATTAAGCCTAAATACCCTTTGTTCGAGAATAGGACTGCCTATCATCATTCCATCTCCTACTAACCCCATCTCTGCTTGCGTCAAACTAGTTTGAATATTTACTCCTGTAAAATATGCTGAAACCCTTTCAGCTTTTAATGTATAAGGTGTTACTATTTCGCCTGACTGTAATACACTAGGGCTAACAATGCCGCTAGAAAGAGATATAGCTTCTGCTAAAAGGCTGGCAAACTCCATCCTGAAGACATCTGCCTGGTGTATTAAACTTGAATCCTTTTGTGTAAAACCTGCTTCTAAAAAGAATGAATGTTCTTTCATGATTCGTGCAAAAAAAAGATGTAATTCAAGTGATTGCCGTATGAATTCAATACTAGATAGCATAGTCAATCCTTCCTTATATAAAAACTATTTTGCTATCATTGTATTAATTATTTACATAATTTGTTCCGTTGGGATGCACTCGGGACTTTCCAATCATCTTCTACTATGAAACCAGAAAAATTTCCACCGCATAAATATTTAATTCTAAATGCTATTCTGAATATTTAATCCAATTTCATATGCCCTATTCAAAACATCTTTTTTATGAATTAAATCTTCGCTGTTATTAACGCCTTCAACGGTTAATTTATTAACTAGTTTTATACCAATATGCCCAAAATAATGCTCAATTGATTCAATTATATGTATATTCTCTTTTTCAGTATTACCTGCTCTGACAGCAATAGCAATACCTTTTTTACCAATAGGAATATTCGTTCTTCTATGATTTGTATCACAATAAGGAGTACTTCTATCAAAAAATACCTTTAACTGTCCAGTAATATATCCCCAATAAGAAGGTGACGCAATAAGTACAATATCTGACTCTAGGAATTTTTCCATAATAATATTCATATCATCGTTCTGAACACACTTCCCAGTTTCATAGCAATATTTACATCCCTTACAATAATTAATTTTCATATTTCCCAAACAATATCTGTGTACTGTAATTTTGCTTTCTTCCATACCTTTAATTACTTG
>Ga0074198_1000989_pt1 | contig 22572 bp, 17 predicted proteins | sample EPASupsiteSAE323_FD_64527 | JGI IMG/M metagenome (GOLD analysis project Ga0074198, IMG submission 64527) | Bioremediated contaminated groundwater from EPA Superfund site, New Mexico - Sample SAE3-23 | ecosystem: Environmental > Aquatic > Deep subsurface > Groundwater > Contaminated ...
TTCATAGATACAGACCTTGGTGCACCTTCCGCAGTTGATGCAGTTTTCTCCCCGGGTGATTTTGAACTTATAGAGATATTCCATCTCCAGCGGGGTAACTTTTGGATGAATATGATATTTCTTCGGCATAATCTCTTTCCATCTCTTCTTTAATAGTTTTTTACTTTAGACTTATTGTTCTTGCCAAATATTTGGCAAGGTTAAGGAATAAAGTACTGAAAATTGCTGTCTTTTGGAACTGATTGCAGAGCAATTTTCTTGGCTTTTAGGAACTTATGGTTCTTAACCCTTTCTGTCCACCATTTCCCAATATTCCTTGCTTTGGTCAACATTTTTCAGGAAGTCGGCTATCTGTGCATCCGGACGGCCATATGTTCCTTCAAGCCTTTTTTCCAGGGCATCCCAGAGCATCATGAGTTCAAGGTTGGTCTGGCATATCTCTTCACAGCTCTTGCAGTGCATGCACATGAAAGCCAGGGCTGCTTCTTCCGGGGTTACGTTTTTGCCTTCCAGCAGCTTCTTGCCCAAGGCCAACTTACCCCGGGCGGTTATCGCTTCGTTGCCCGTTACCAGATAGGCCGGACATACGGCTATACAATTGCCGCATTTGGCGCAGGCATGTACGCTGAGTTCAGCATCAAGGCTGTCTATCTTCTGGTCTTTACCGAAAATCATTCTGGCCAACCTGCCGGTGACTGGCGCTAAGAAGATCATCACCTGCATGCTTATACCTAAGAAGAAGGGGTTAAACATCTGGGCCGGAATGTTGAAGAATTTGGATTTTATCGCAAAGAACTTGCCGGGATTCATGATATTGTTCGGATCAACCTTGGCTTTATAGGCCCGGAGTTCCTTCTGTTTGTCCTTGCTGTATAAATGATTGATAAAAGAGGCACTCCAGATGCCAAGGCCGTACGGTTCGGCGCCGAAGTTCAAAGCGGTCTGGGTCAGCATCGGAACCAGAGCCATATTGAGATAGTATTTCAATTTTCTGGAGTCGCACAGATAAGGGGTCATCACAAGGGCGTGTTTTTCGTCCAGGATGTAGGAATCAATGCAGACTTCCACCCCGAAAGCCGTCCCCATTTTTTGAGCCTTCTCAATAAAGGCGGCAACATTCTGGATGGGGATAATGGTTTCACTGGTCAGGATGCTCGGCCCCAGGCGTTTGGCTTTGGCGCCAAAGAGACGCTCGTTCCATAAATAGCTGGCCACATAACCGGGTGCTTCTTCAATGCCGGTCATTTGTGACAAATAGGATACAAATTTCTGATCATCATCCGCGCTGCTCAATTCCACCAGAACAGCGGGACTCTTTTTAAATACATTATCGTGCATGACCTCATTGGTATCGACCATATGGTTTTCATCCAGGAAGCGGATTACATTCACGTTGATGTTTTCTTTCTTTCTACTGTCTACAAATCGACCAATAAAATCAAAGGCAGCATACGCATTTTTGAAATAGAGCAGGTGCGAAAAAGACGCCGACGGTGCTGGTCTAAGGGTTAGGGTTACTTCCGCGATGATGCCAAAGACGCCCTCGGTAGAAATATAATAGTCAAATTCTTTGTCACCCGGAGTCAGTGTTTTGGATTCACCCGAGGCGGTCACCACGGTCATGGATTGAATTTGTTTGGACAGGTGGCCATAGCGGAAACTGTTGATACTGTAGCCGCCGGTTGCAATCCATCCCGCTACTGTTGAAAATTTGCTTGATGGATAAGTCATCAGGGACAGCCCCTGCTCTTTTGCTACGATGTCTATATCGCTCCAGCGCGCCCCCGCTTCAACCCGGGCGGTCTTTTGTTCCGGATTGATTTCGATTATTTTTCTGAAAGGGGACAGATCAACTACGATCCCGGCCTTGGTTGGGATGACGCCGCCAAATCCCCATGAAGCGGCTCCGCGTGGTATAACCGGGATTTTCTTCTCATTGGCAAAGGCTAAAACCTTTTGGATTTCTGTGATGTTTTTAGGCTGCACCACGAAGGATGGTTGCGTTTTAAATAACAGTTTGGTCATGAAAGAGGGTACGTCGCCGATGTCATGGCTGTACATCTCTTTCTCTTCCGGTCTGTCGATAATTTTTATATCGCCTGCAACTCTTCTAAACTCTTCTATTATATTCATATTGTCCCCATCTCCCACGCTGGCTTCACCTGTCCTTAGTACTAGATATTATGTTCCATAAAAAGGCAATAAAAAAACGCCCTAAGATATAGTTTAAGCATGATTACTGCTAAAACCTAACTAACTTAAGGACGCCGTTGTCCATAAAATATTCATTTAATCCAAGTCAATTGATCAATCCAGCTTTCGACTTTTTCTATTTTACATGCATAACATTGTTTATACAATAGGTAATATGAAGAAATATTGTATACTTTTTTGATGGATACCATGCCGCAAAGTACCTGTAACAGGATTTTGCCGCCCTGCTGGACCTATACAACCAGCGTTTATTAAAAGGCTTCAGGCAATTATTACCCGGTATTCCCGCATCCAATGATCCAATTGAATTAACCAGGCCAAATACCTAGTACCCTGTTAACCCTAATTCTATATATTCTCGTCGGTTAAATTTCCGTATGACTGCGTTGTCGTCAATCGCAATACGGCCCAGTATTGCTCACTCCTCCGCCTTGTCCTGCGAAAATTTTCCTCGCCGATTTATGTACAGAATTAGGGTTAACAGGGTACTAGCATCTCCCACAGACTCACCGAACCAAGTTTCGGGTAATAGCGCCTGCCCGCTGTAGCGAGTTGGTTATAAATACAGTAGGCGTTAAGAAGAGGCTGCAGACTTAAAACGGAGCGCACCGGCCAGACAGAAAGGCCTCGTTTCTGAGATGAAACAAGGCCTTTTGGGAAGGTCTGAGCCAGAGAACTAATTCCCTGGCTTTTTTGACTATTAAATTATTTCTATTACTAGAATTTGGTTAGATACTGGGCTAATTCCCAGTCGGTTACCTGGATATTGTAGTCCTGCCATTCTTCCATTTTGCCTTCTTTGAATTTCTCATAAATATGTGTGCCCAAAGCACTTTTAATTATTTCGCTCTTATCCAACTCTGCCAATGCTTCCAACAGATTGCCGGGCATACTCTGAATTCCCAGCGCTACTCTTTCCTCGTCAGTCATCTTATAGATGTTGCGATCTACAGCCGCAGGACATTCCAAATTGTTTTTAATACCATCCAAGCCGGCAGTTAGCATGACTGCCATAGCCAGGTAGGGGTTGCAGGTGGGATCAGGATTCCTAACTTCTATGCGGGTACTAATGCCTCTTTTGGCAGGAACTCTGACCAGACAGCTTCTATTAGCTCCTGACCAAGCAATGTTTACAGGAGCCTCATAGCCCGGAACCAATCTCTTATATGAATTTACAGTAGGATTGGTTATAGCTGCAAATGAACGGGCATGTTTTATAATTCCAGCCATATAATTTCGCGCAATATCGCTCAGTTGATCTGCGCCATCGGGATCGTAAAAGCAGTTTTGGCCATCTTTAAATAACGATTGGTGGGTATGCATCCCAGAACCGTTAATTCCAAATATGGGTTTGGGCATGAAAGAAGCATGCAGTCCATGTCTCTGAGCAACAGACCTAACCACTAATTTAAAGGTCATGATAGCATCCGCGACATGCAGTGCATCCCCGTACTTAAAATCGATCTCATGCTGACCGGGAGCTACTTCATGATGGGAAGCTTCAATTTCAAAGCCCATCTCTTCCAGAGTAGTATCCATATCCCGGCGGACATTTTCCCCTAAATCCAAGGGAGCTAAATCAAAATACCCTGCTCCATCTTGAGTTTGGGTAGTGGCGTGCCCTTTTTCATCAGATAGGAAAAGGAAAAATTCGGCTTCAGGTCCCACATTCATAGTGTACCCAAGGTTCTGAGCTTCCTTTAACACTTTTTTCAGGTTATTGCGCGGGCAACCAGCAAAAGGTGTACCATCGGGATTGTAGTTGTCGCAAATTAACCGGGCTACTTTTCCATTGGATGACCTCCAGGGGAAAATGACAAAGGTATCAAGGTCGGGTACCAGGTACATATCCGATTCGGATATGTCTAGGAATCCGTCAATGGAGGAACCATCAAACATGATTTCCCCATCCAAAGCCTTTTCCAACTGGCTGATGGGCACAGCCAGGTTCTTCATAACTCCCTGAACGTCAGTGAACTGCAACCTCATAAATCTAACGTCAGCCTCTTTTACCTTTTCGATGATATCCTGCTTTGTCAACATACTTATCTCTCCTTCTCAATAAAATCATTTTCATCAGCTATTATTATCGCTCGGGCCAGGTCTTTCATAGACATACTCCGGTTCATACTTTCCTTCTGCATTGTGCGATATGCCTCTGCTTCATCAATATCCAGCTTCTTCATTAATATCCCTTTGGCCTTTTCTACCGATTTACGGGTGTTCAAGTTTTCTTTCAACTTGCCTACCTCTTGTTTAATCGTGCTAACTCTGTTTTGGTAAAGCAACAAAACCTCAATAACCGTGAGTAAGGTTTCCTCATTATAGGGTTTGTTAATATGGGCTATGTCATCGAATTTCCACGGGCGGGAATCTCCAGTCAGCACCAGAACATTACTCAGCTCATCATTCTCCAATATACCAGCAACCTCCGGGGTGCTCCCCCCTTCCAGATTAGAATCCATGATAACCAGGTCAGGCAAAATGGTTCGGGCTTTACGCAAAAGATCAGGTGCATTGCGTGCCTCTGCCTGTACCAGATAACCAGCCTGAGTCAATAAGTCTTTCAAGGCCCGTCTACTGTTTTCCTTACCATCAGCAATTACTATGGTCGCTTTTGGCACAATCCATCACCTGCCTTATATAAAAGAGGTGCCCGCGGCACGGTCATAAATAACTTTGACCATAACACGGACACCCTCGCCCACTAATTTATTATTTTCTACAGGCTTATTATATATTATTCAATTGATTTGGCAAGGGGTTTACGCTGATAATACTGTATACCCTTTCATCTTGGCTAGTACTAGTTCCCCGCCTCACTATGAACGCATATCCTTAATAGTAGCCGTACTCTTCAGTTTCTCCAGATATGTATTAAAAGCTTTATCCTTCTGATCCTGTTCCATCTGCTGTATAAGTTGTATCTTAACCTGTTCAAATGGTAGCTGCATAGCAGCCTTCTTATCTCCGGCTTTAATGATATGATACCCAAATTGGCTTTTAACCGGTTGAGGGCTTAACTGACCCGGCTGCAGAGCCAGGGCGGCCTGTTTAAATTCGGGTACGAAATTAGTAGTAGCGTTAACGAATCCGACATCTCCACCCTTGTCTTTACTACCCGGATCGGAAGAGTATTCCTTGGCTAGAGCAGCGAAATCGCCCCCCTGCTTGATTTTAGCCATCACTTCGGTCGCCTTCGCTTCGCTGTCCACTAGAATATGGTATATCTGAATCCCACCAGGATCCTGGTAATTTTCCGTATTATCATTGAAGTATTTTTGCGCATCAGCATCGCTAACCTTGATGCCAGCTGCCACTTTGCCTTCCAGCTTCGTATATAACAGCGAGGTTTCAATTTCCTTACGCAAATCCTTCTCACTCAGTTTGATCTGCTGTAAAAATTTATTAAATCCATCTGCACCGGCCTGGTTTTTGTTCGCTTTTAGGTAATTTAAGGTGGAGTCTATCTCCTGATCACTTATATTAATGCCCTGTTTTTTAGTTTCCTGCAGCACCAGTTTCCGCATAATCAGATCATCAAAGGTTTTGTCCTTTATGTTCTTGATAAGCTCTTTATCCTTCTCTTCATCCAGGGCAACTCCCTGTTGAATCTCGATATTTGTCTTGATCATTGCATATTGCTGGTCAAACTCGCTCTGAATCACCTTATCCCCGTTCACTTCAGCTATGGTCGGGCTATCCTGCTTTTGAGCATTACAGCCTCCAAGACATAATAAACCCAGGCTAATCAGCATAATTAGTAGTTTCTTCTTCATTATTTCATCCTTTCCCTTATTCTCAGGCCTTATTCAACCGGGCCTTGGCCTGCTCAAAGCATTGTTGCTGTTCCATGGTCTCCAATTCCAAGGGAGGCACCGGAGTGGGACGACCGTTACGATCCAGGGCAATCATAACAAAATATCCTTCCAGGGCGGGTTTAATTTCCCCCAGGTTGAGATCCTCCACCTTCACCGTAATATATATCTCCATCGAGGTTCTGCCCGTATATATCAATTCAGCATCACATATAACCAGATCTCCCACCAGGATGGGCTCTTTAAATACCAGTTTGTCCACGCTAACGGTGACCACATTGCAAAGGGAATGACGCTGTGCAACAACCCCGGCGGCAGTGTCCATGAGTTTCATAAGTTCCCCCCCATGCATGTTGCCGGCAGCGTTGGCATGATAAGGGAGGACTACCTGAGCCATGGTTATCCTGGATTCAGAACTTTTTCTTGCTTCCAAACCGACCCCTCCTATCAGATCTTAGTGGATAATTCGATTAATGATCTTCGTTCCCCTGGATTTGATAAAGATAACCTGCATTAGGTGTCCTCTTATAGAACCAAAACGGTAAAATTTTTTTAGTTACTTCGACAACTAAATTACAAATACCTGCAAAAAAAGGAGCCCCCGAGAAGGAAGCCCCCTTAAATTTATATTCTTTTATTAACGAGAAATTATACTGTGCCCTGGGAAACCATGGCATCGGCTACCTTTAGGAAGCCGGCAATGTTGGCGCCTGCCACCAGATTGTCTCCAAATCCGTATTCCTTGGCGGCTTCACTGGACTTCTTGTAGATGTTTATCATGATATCTTTCAATTTGGCATCCACTTCTTCAAACGTCCAGGAGTATCTCATACTGTTTTGGGACATCTCCAAAGCTGATACGGCTACGCCACCGGCGTTGGCAGCCTTGGCTGGTCCAAATAGAACTCCATTCTTATGGAATACTTCAACTGCTTCGGGAGTTGAAGGCATGTTTGCACCTTCTCCTACCGCTATACAACCATTGGCAACCAAGGTCTTGGCTGCCTGCTCATCCAGTTCGTTCTGAGTGGCGCTGGGCAGTGCGATATCACAAGGAACGGTCCAGATTCCATCGCCTTCAAAATACTTGGCGCTGCTGCGTTCGGCCACGTAATCGCTGCATCTTTTTCTCTCAACTTCTTTAATTCGTTTAATGAGATCAAGATCTATTCCGGCTTCATCCACAAAATAACCATTGGAATCGCTCAGAGCCACTACTTTGGCACCCAGTTCCATGGCTTTCTGGGCTGCATAAATGGCCACATTGCCCGAACCGGAGATAACCACGGTCTTGCCTGCAAAGGACTGCCCTTTGGCTTTTAACATTTCATCCACAAAGTAAACCAGTCCATAGCCTGTAGCTTCGGTTCTGGCCAAGCTGCCGCCCCAATTGAGACCTTTACCGGTTAATACTCCCTCATAAAGGTTTCTAATTCTCTTGTATTGACCATACATAAAGCCTATTTCACGACCGCCTACACCGATGTCGCCGGCTGGTACGTCTGTGTCAGCTCCGATATGTCTGCATAATTCGGTCATGAAGCTCTGGCAAAACTTCATTATCTCATTGTCGGATTTTCCCTTGGGGTCGAAATCGCTGCCGCCCTTACCGCCGCCAATAGGCAGTCCGGTGAGAGAATTCTTAAAGATTTGCTCAAAACCCAGAAACTTGATTATCGATATGTTAACGGAGGGATGGAGGCGAAGACCTCCCTTGTAGGGTCCAATAGCGCTGTTAAACTGAATTCTGAAACCTCTGTTTACCTGGACTTTCCCGTTGTCATCCAGCCAGGGAACTCTAAATATTATTTGCCGTTCGGGTTCTACGATTCTTTCCAAAATTCCCGCTTTGGCAAACTCGGGATGCCTTTCCACCACAGGTTCCAGTGATTCCAGGACCTCTTTCACTGCTTGTAAAAATTCGGGTTCATGGGCATTCCTCTGCATTACCTTTTCCAATACATTGCTGGCATAAGACATTTCCTGCATTCCTCCTTCGGAATATTTTTTTTCAGTTGTACTCATAGACGGACTATGCAAAATTATAAGTCTAATATTGATAAAGTAAATAGATTTTTGACAGATATATTGTATGCATGATTGTCGAAACGATCGTAACCATATTTAGCACATTTACTCATGCAATAAATAGTTATGAATTGCCCGGGCCGCCTTTTTACCAGCCCCCATAGCCAGTATAACGGTGGCCGCTCCGGTTACTATGTCTCCACCCGCAAATACACCTGGTTTACTGGTTTTACCGCTCTCCTCCTCGGCTACGATATTTCCCCAGCGGTTTACGGCTAAATCCGGCGTGGTCTGAGATACCAGCGGGTTTGGACCCTGCCCGATCGCCATAATAACTGTATCCATCTCCATCTCATACTCAGAGCCCGGGATAGGTATCGGACTTCTGCGACCTGATTCATCCGGCTCACCCAGTTCATAGCGCTGACAGACCAGGGCTTTCACCCATCCGTTTTCATCCCCGACTATTTCCACCGGACTGGTTAATAAACGAAACTGCACACCTTCTTCACGGGCATGCTCAATCTCTTCTTCACGGGCCGGCATTTCCTTTTCCGAACGGCGGTAAACAATGGTCGATTCGGCAGCTCCCAGGCGTAAAGCGGTGCGCGCGCTATCCATGGCTACGTTGCCGGCTCCGATTACCGCCACCTTCCGTCCAGTTCGTATGGGGGTTAAGTAGTCGGGAAAAAGATAGCCTTTCATCAGGTTGGTACGGGTAAGAAATTCATTGGCTGAATATACTCCATTGTAGTTTTCCCCCGGGATATTCATGAAATACGGAAGACCGGCCCCGGTCCCCACAAATACCGCATCATAGCCCCCGGCGAGCAATTCATCAATTGTGTTGATCTTGCCAACCACCATGTTGGTCTGAATCTCTACCCCGAGTCTTTTTATACTCTCGATTTCCTGCTGCACAATGGATTTGGGAAGGCGAAACTCAGGGATGCCATATACCAGAACTCCGCCTGGCGTATGCAAAGCCTCCATGACAATAACCTTATGACCCAACATGGCCAGATCGGCTGCTGCGGTTAATCCGGCCGGGCCGGATCCTACAATGGCCACCTTCTTGCCGCTGGAAACAACCTTCTCCGCCGGCTGGGTCACAGTAGAAATCCAATCCGCGCCAAACCTTTCCAGTCGACCGATGGCAACTGGTTTGTCCTTTTTGCTTAAGACGCAGAGTTTCTCACATTGGCTTTCCTGGGGACAAACCCGACCGCAGATACCTGGCAAATTATTTTTTTCCTTGATTTTAGCAAGGGCTGAGGAATAATTTTTCTCCTGAATCAGCTTAATAAAACCTGGGATATCCACATCTACCGGACAGCCGTCCACACACAACGGTTTCTTACAGGCCAGGCAGCGGGAGGCTTCTATCAATGCCTGTTCTTCAGTATATCCCAGGGCTACCTCCTCAAAATTCTTGACCCTTTCCTGCGCGTCCTGGAGGGGCATCGCCTGGCGGGGAGGTCTTATCTTTGATTTTGACAATTTCCATCACCTCCGCAACTATATGTTTCCATAGCGATCTTTTCTTCCTTTAAGAACATCCGTGCTCGTAGCGATGCTATGGTCCAATCTACCAGATGTCCATCAAATTCTGGCCCATCAACACAGGCGAATTTCATTTTATCTCCCACCGCTACCCGACAAGCACCGCACATACCTGTCCCATCCACCATTATGGGATTCATGCTGACCATTGTTTTTATATGATAGGGTCTGGTCACCTCGGCCACCGCTTTCATCATTGACAGAGGCCCAATAGCCATAACCAGTTCAATCGCATTATCAGCCTTAATAACCTGCTGTAATATATCCGTAACAAAACCTTTCTGGCCGGCTGATCCATCGTCGGTTGTTATCTGCAGGCTGTCACTAACCGCTCGCATTTCTTCACTCAAAATTAGATAATCCTTACTACGGGCACCGATAATGGAAATCACTTCATTGCCTATTTGTTTTAATGCCCGGGTAATGGGATAGACCGGCGCTACCCCCACGCCTCCCCCGATACATACAACCCGCCCCAGCTTGTCTATTTCGGAAGGTTTTCCCAGCGGCCCTACCAGATCCAGGATACCATCCCCCGCTGCCAATTTCCCCAGATCTTTAGTGCTACGTCCGACCTCCTGAAATATGAGCGTGAGTAAGCCCCGGGAACGATCAAAATCAGCTACAGTAAGCGGAATCCTTTCCCCCTGATCGTTTATACGCAGGATTATAAACTGGCCCGGCTGAACCCGGGCGGCAATCTCCGGTGCCGAAACCTCGAACAAAGTGAGGGACGGCCCCAGCACGACTTTTTTTATTATTTTGAACAAATTATCACTCCTTTCCCTTGGCAATTTGAGATTCAAATCGCTCACGACTAAATATTCTAATTTTAATCATTATAAAATGAATGTTAAAGGTTGTTTATAAAATAATATTGTATACCTGTCTATAGATAAAAAAAAAAGGGCCATGCCCTTTCTTCTTAATTATACTATCCGGTAATGATTCCATCAAAAACTGCCAGAAGGAAAATTCCATAGAAAACCCCACAGGTTAGCAGCATCGCAGCACTTATGCTCTTCCGGTTGATGAGCTGAAACATGAGCATAGCAGTCGATGCCAGAGTCAATATGGCTGAAATGAAAGCTCCTGTGTTTAATTGCCAGCTAGTTAGGAATATTCCCAACGCTGGGATCAAAGAACTCTGGAATACCATTGCTCCGGTGATGTTACCCAGAGCCAGGGTATCTTTTTCCCTGGATATCCAGATAACGCTGTTGAATTTCTCCGGTAGTTCGGTAGCGATAGGAGTAATAATTAAGGCCAATACGAAGGCTGGTACACCATAAGTAAGGGCCACCATGGTTATCGAATCAACGAAGAGCTTGGCTCCAAGGATAATGAACAGCAAAGCCAGCAGAACCTGACCGATAACCCGGATAAGCGGCGGCTCTTCATGGTGGCGGGCAAAATAGCAGCGGGGAATATCTGTTTCCGCTTCTATATCCCTTTCCTGGGTAAGCATTACATATACATACCAGATATAAGCAAATACCATAAAACAAGCGATAAGTAATTGATATATTCTAAGTGCAGGTGGAAGCGCACCACATAATACCGCTGCGGTATAGACGATCATAAAAAAACCCAGATCCCGGCTCATACTGGAATAGTCAGCTACCACCTTGGTTCCCGACCGGCGCCATTTCTTAAATATAATTACCGCCATGCCGGTTACAAACATAGCCAATGTCGATAGCATCAAAGGTGCTCCCAGAATAGCTCCAATACCTATTGCCGTTCCCTGCTCCCCGCGGGCAAAAAGTATGGCAATAATCGGTATTATGGTTTCAGGTAAGGCAGTGCCTACTGCCGCCAGAACACAACCTACCGCACCTTCTGAGAGGTCCAGCAGCTTACCCAGCCACTCTACCCCGTTGACAAACAATTCTGCTCCCAGTAGTACAATTCCCAGACTAATAATTAGAAAAGCAATATCGCTCATGTTATATTTATAACCCCTTATAAATCAATTAGCGCTTGCGCGAATTGTGCGCCAAAACGCGGGTGCTATAGCTCCTTCCTTTCGCGTTTTGTGTGCATCGCGCCGCGAGCGTTTTATCAAACGCCTCCTCAGTCGGGGATTGAACCCGCCACTGAAGAATAATTCGGTTTTTCCCCTACCTATAGAGGCAGGGGTCTTACGAGCGTTTGATCAATATTCCATTGGTGTTGGCAGCTGCTCATGCTGATCAAATCTAACCAGCGACCGGTATCCGGCTTTACGGGCCGACAAATAAGCTTCTGCCAGGCCCTCCCCTACCTGCGCTGGATGATGGGCGTCAGAACCAAAGGTAATGGGAATATTATAGGCATACATCATTTCCAACAAATCTGCAGCCGGATACAATTCTTCCACCATCTTTCGCAGACCGGCACTGTTTATCTCTACCGCCAATCCAAAGGATTTAACCGCTTTAAGAACCGGCTCAAAATAATAACGCGCAGGCTTCTTCCGGGGGCGGTGACCCCAAATCTTAATCAGGTCAAGGTGACCTACGATATCAAAGCTGCCCGAGGAGATCATTTCAATTAAAAGATTGGTATATTTACTGTAGATATCATCAATATTCCGATCATCAAACCCATTTTTAAAATCAGGGTGGTCAAAACCCCAGCCATCGATATAGTGAACCGAACCTATTATATAATCATATCCCTTTTGATTGATAATATCTCTGATTTTTTCCTGGCGGCCCGGAATAAAATCAACCTCCAGCCCCAGCCTGATCTTAATAGCATTGGCGTAGTTATTGTTTACTTCCTTAATGAGGTTTAGATCTATTTGATCAATAAATTCGTCGTGTTCACTAAAACCGATTTCCATAATCCCGCGCGTGCGAGCCCGCTCCGCAAACTGCTCCAGCCATTCCCGGGTATACTGGTATTCCCCATGAGCCGCTGCATGTACATGGTAGTCAACCATCATCTCACTCACCCCTCATTAATTATGGTATTAATTTGCGCAGTCGACCTATTATGCGACATAATAAAGACGATAGACGCGGCTACATCGTCGTGAACGAAGTTCACATCAGTAGTCCCCATAGGGGGACGGACGCGGCAACCTTATTGGTGCCGTCTACGGCACATCAGTAGTACCCGTAGGGTGACGTTTATGACCAGCGCGGACTTTTTACTTTTTGAGTGACAACGAGAATGGTTTAATATTAAAAGAATAAAAAAGCCGCGTTAGTCTTATTAACAATCCGCGTAGTCCGCGTCCTATTACGTGTTACCCCTTAGTGCGCAGTATCCTTATATTGCGAAATTAAATTGCTATTATGATTCCATGCTGGGAAAAGCAATATTTTTTAAGAAGGACGTCTGGAAATCTTCTTGTTCTGCCAGCGCTACAACCTGAACCCTGGATTTTATAATGGAAGCTTCTGCAAATCTATCGTCAGATAGTAAAGCCAGAATGGCACCTTCAGCAGCAGCATTTCCAATATTTTGTATTTTGCTGGCCTTAACCTCCGGAACGAGACCAATGTTGAGAAGACTGGCCGGATCCATATAACTGCCAAACGCACCGGCTAAATATATCTTGTCCACCTGCCGGGCACCTATGTCAGCTTTTTTCATAAGAATCTCAATCCCGGTTCTCACCGCTGCACAGGCTAACTGAACTTGTCTGACATCCTCCTGAGTGAGTAAGATGGGAGAAGCTGACAGGGTCTCCGCCTCCGCAAGCAAGATAATCTCCGCACCCTGTTCACCATTTCTCATTTCAAATTGAGCAGCAGCTTTTTCAGTAAAAGTTCCGTTTTCATCCAGGAAATCATTTTTCAGCAATACCGATATTAGGTCAATGATGCCCGAGCCACATATTCCCCGGGGTAAACCCGAACCAAATATCCTAAAATGTAATTTCTCGTCCAGAAAAGATACTTTGTGTATAGCCCCTTGGCCCGCCCTCATGCCGCAACCTACCGCCCCACCTTCAAAAGCAGGACCGGCGGCGGCAGATGTCGCCCACTTTTTCCCCCGATGGTTCAATACGATTTCTCCGTTAGTGCCAATGTCTATTAAGAGATAGGTAGTGTCCTCCTTACCTGTCAAAGTCAAAAGACAAGCGGTAGTGTCAGCACCTACGAAGCCGCCCAATTGCGGTAAAATTTTCAGCGTGCACAAAGGGTTGACGTTTAAACCTATTCTGTTGGCAGGGATTTGTATTTCATGGGAAAAGACACCCGTAAAGGGTGCAGTTGCCAAACCGGCAATGTTTAATCCTAGAAGAAAATGCAACATAACCGGGTTGCCTACTGCGGTCACCGTACAAATGTTGACCGGATCTATTTTCTTCTCGCCCCGCATTTCATCTATCATGCTGTTCAAGTTATTTATAAGGATGCGTTGCATGGCCAGTTCACCATCTTCATTATCCAGTGCGTATTTTATCCGGGAAATAATATCCTGTCCATAAATACGCTGCATATTGCTCTGCGATGCCACAGCAACCATATGCCCGGTCTCCAAATCCAGTAAAGCTGCAAAAAGGCTGGTGCTGCCAATATCCAACGCCAAACCATATAGAGTTTGGCGTTGCCGGCCTACATAGTTTACCTTGTCCCCGTCTATTATTACAGCATTCAGTTCCAGGGCCGGTCGACCCGGACGGTCAAGCCCGGCCAGATAATTGATATTATCCACCGTAAGTTCAAGTCGATACGCAGACAGCGCATTTTTGATCCGGTCATAGATGGGAGTGGGACTGTCATTTTGCCATCCCGGAATAAAAAATTCCTTGACTTTGACTTTGTATTGTTCTCCCGATGGATGGTATCTGAGCAAATTGCTTTTACTCTTATCCTGAGTTTGCCAGTAATCTATGTACAGGGTAAAATCACCTTTTATAGTAGCCAGACATGCCAATCTATGGCCATTTTTTATCTCTTCGGGAATAAGGTGTTCCCTTTCGCTGGCGGATAGGGGACTTATTTCCCCGCTCATTCGGAACTTGCACTTGCCACAAGTTCCCAGCCCTCCGCAGGACCCGCCCGTATCCCAGCCCATTAATTCCATAACTTCCCATACGGTTTTATCATTCGGCATCCACAGGCTATATTCATTTCCATCCGGCTCTATTATTGTCACCCTAACCTGGTCAGACATAATATTACACCCACCATCCATAATCCTTATTCTTGACTAACCTGGCCAGAATCATCTGAAAAAGCGCTGGCCAGATATTATCAAAGGTCTTCCAACAGAAAAAGGCGGCCTTAAGCCGCCATTTCTACTAAATACTACTCAGGTTTCGTTTCCGCCATTAACACAAATGCAAATATTACCACCCATGCCATTGCAGCTAGCAAAGCAGTAGTAGCACCGCTCCAATCTCCGCTCGTAAGTATTTTTGCGTTACCTTGGCTGTAAAGTATATTGAAAAATACTAAACCTAAACCGGTTAGGATAAACATCCACTTTTTCAATTTACCTGACAGTTGAAATGACTTGGCCCAGGAGCAGAATTTAACGAATATATAAATCGCGACCAATACTAACAGTAACTCTACCAGAGGATTATTAAATAACCCACCATGTCCACCTTCTTCTGCTGCTGCAGCCGAAGCAAATATAGCCAACACCTTTTCACCCCCCTTGTTTTTAAAATACCCTAATAGTTATTCTATTACTAAGAACAATGTAAAACAACTGCTTTCTGTGTCTGATATGCTTGTCGCTCATTCTGACTCCTTAATCATAGCTATTCTCCAATGCATAACAATTTCCTGCTAATATTTTATATTTTTTTGCGAACCTACAAAAATATTCACTGCTTTGACAAATAATTGATCTGGTTCAATGCTGCTTGTTCCTGTATAATAGGAAAGCAAGTAAATCAGATAATCGCGGGTATCGAGGGACTGTAAAGAAATAAATCAGTCATTTACACCGGTCTTTTTAGCGTTGTACTTTGTTCTCAAAACGCGATAATACCCCCAGTATTACCACGTTTTGACGCCTTGTAAAACACTAAAAATCCTCGGCGTATTCCGCCTTATTTATTCCTTTACAGTCCCTAATACCCGAGGAAAGTCGGAGCTCCGCAGGGCAGGGTGCTGGATAACGTCCAGTGGGGGCGACCCCAAGGAAAGTGCCACAGAAATAAACCGCCTGGCGTACGCCGGGTAAGGATGGAACGGTGAGGTAAGGGCTCACCAGCAGGCAGGTGACTGTCTGGCTAGGTAAACCCCACCTGGAGCAAGACCGAATAGAGGAGCACAGAAGCGGCCCGCTTCGCTCCCGGGTTAGGTCGCTAAAGGTGTCAGGCAACTGGCATCTCAGATAGATGATTATCTAATACAGAACTCCGCTTATAGATTTACTTGCAAACAAGGGGACGGTTCTTCTGTCTGCCCCTAATGATTGAATGGGCAGACAGAAGAACCGTCCCCTTGTTTGCTTAAGAACTGTCCCCTTTTTTTGCCGGTTAAACGATTCTTACCCGGTATTCCAGCAGCCAGCGGTTGACCTGCAGAAGATAGGCCATATACTGCACATCCCCCATGAGCTGACCGAACCAGGGCATCTCTAAGAAAGACTGGCCTGAATCCAAAACATCTTGAACTGCTGGGCGGTTAATCAAATCCATTATCGGGGAAGACGGATTGTTAATAACCTTTTTCAGTTCCGATCGTACTGCCTGCCCATAAAGAGGATGGTGGGTTTTGGGATAGGGACTTTTTTTCCGTTCGATTACTTCTGGAGGAAGCAAGCCCTGCAAAGCCCTACGAAATATTCCTTTGCTCATGCCATTATAATTCTTCATGCTCCAGGGTATATTCCAAATATATTCCAGCAGCAAATGGTCGCTAAAGGGCACCCTGACCTCAAGCCCCCAGGCCATGCTCATACGGTCTTTGCGATCCAATAGGGTAGGCATAAAACGGCTTATATTAAGGTAAAACATCTCGCGAACTCGCGCTTCTTCCGGATCTTCTCCCTCCAAACGCGGCACTTCTGCCAGAGCCTCCCTGTATCTATCACGGCTATATTCCTGCGGTTTTATTTTCTTCACCAGCTCAGGGGATAAATAGTCGCTTCGGGCAGTTAGCATTCTAATCCAGGGAAAGGTGATACCATCTGCTTCCCCATTTGCCCTAAACCAGGGATAGCCTCCCAGGATTTCGTCAGCGCACTCTCCTGACAGTGCCACCACTGCCTCTTTGCGTATCTCCCGGCAGAAAAGATAGAGGGAAGAGTCGATATCTGTCATACCAGGTAAATCCAGGGCCTGTAAAGAGGGCATAAGTGCATGGGCTAATTCTACGTTTTCAATAAAGATGGATTTATGTTCAGTTCCCAGATAATCCGCTACTCGCCGTGCCCAGGGGGAATCAGCACTGGTTTCAAAGGAATTGGAGCGATAGTATTGGTCGTTTTCCACGTAGTCTACGGAAAAGGTTTTAAGCGCTGCTGGCCCTTGTTCTTGAAATACGCGGGCTGCTACGGCTGTAATAGCACTGGAATCCAGACCGCCTGATAAAAGTGTACATACCGGTACATCGGCTACCAACTGCCGCCGCACCGTGTCATAAAAAAGCTCCCGCAGGTGATGGGTGGTTGTTTCCAAATCTTCCTCATGAGGAAAACTTTCCAAACTCCAATATCTCTTGATATTGATGCCATGGCGGTCATAGATCAGGGTATGCCCCGGTTTTAGTTCGGACAGTCCTTTTAATACTCCCTGTCCTGGCGTACGCGCCGGACCGAGAACAAATATTTCTGCCAGCCCTGCTTCGTCAATAGCGGGGTCAATTCGGGGATGAGCCAGAAGGGCCTTGATTTCGGATGCGAATAGGAAATCAGAACCCTTTGCGGAATAAAACAGCGGTTTTACTCCCATACGGTCACGAGCCATAAACAAACTCTGTTTATCTTCATCCCATATTGCAAAAGCGTAAATGCCGGTAAATCTTGTGACACATTCCTTACCCCATTCAATGTAGGCAATAAGCAGAACCTCGGTATCAGAATTCCGGGATTCAAAATGATGCCCGCAACTTTCTAGACTCCGGCGTATTTCCAGGGTATTATATAATTCACCATTATAGGTGATAATATATTTCTTTCCTTCCCGGCAACGAATCATGGGCTGAACCCCTCCTGCCGGATCAACCACTATCAGGCGACGGTGTCCTAAAAGGGCGTGAGGCGACAGCCATACTCCTTCCGCATCCGGACCGCGAGGAATCATGCTGCGCACCATTGCCTTAATAACCTCATCCTGTCCACCGATATTTTCCTTGCAATTAATCCAGCCTGCTATCCCGCACATTTATTCCATCTCCCGCCATAATAAGTAAAAACGGCGCACAAAGAGAGTAATTCTCTGCGGCGCCATTGCCTATGATAAAAGTATGCTGCTAACAGCCAGGAAGTGTCTGGAACTTATAGGATGTTTTCAGGAATTAATTAGTACATAAAGGGCAATAATATTTCAAGTACATGGAACACTTCCACAAAGAGGTGCTAAGAATGAACGAAGGTATCGTAGTAGTCGTTAGAAGTGTTATAGGTTTTTTTACTTTACTTATCTTTACTCGTGTACTTGGCAAACAGCAAATCGCCCAACTGACTTTCTTTGATTACGTATTAGGGATTACCATCGGATCTATTGCCGCCACCCTGTCGGTAGACTTGAGCAGTCGTGCCTGGCCTCACTGGGTAGGTTTAATGGTCTGGGCGGTAATCGTCCTGGCGATACAATGGCTGACCTTAAAAAGTCGACCCGCTGCCAAGTATATAGTGGGAGAACCTACTATAGTAATTATGAATGGGCAGATAATGGAAGATGGCATGCGCAAGATTCGATATACCCTGGCTGATGTTCTCCATCAGCTAAGAGACAAAGGGATATTTGACTTAAACCAGGTCGGATTCGCAGTAGTAGAAACAGACGGGAAGGTTTCGGTCTTACTAAAACCCGAGTTCCTACCCGCCACTCCCAAAGACTTGAACCTTACCACCCAAAGTTCAGGGCTAAACAGCGAATTAATCTATGACGGAATAATTATAAATGAAAATCTTAAAAAGGCCAATGTGGATCAGATGTGGCTAATTAGTGAATTGAATAAAAAGGGAATTAAACAGGTATCTGAGGTCTTCCTGGCCACCATAGATAGTTCGGGTAGTCTATTCCTGGATACTTTCAAGGATAATAGCCGATAAGCCAAATTGACCCTATATATTATAAAGGGAGGTTGGAGTAATGAAAAAATGGATTTTTTATTCTATTCCTGTCTTCACATTGATCATCTTCATAGCAATTATGCAGGGAGGGTATTATTATATTACTTCTCTGTCGGATAAGAATGACATTTCGCAGTATATTGAACGCCTCAATAATGATATAAGATTCTCCCATTGGGATACAGCCCGGGAAGATTTACAACATTTGGATGTAGCCTGGAAAAAAGCAGTGCCGCGGCTCCAATTTCATGCCGAGATGGATGTAATAGATGGCATTAAAAAGAATTTGGCCCGTTTAAGCGGTTCAATTGATGCCCAAGACCCGGAAGGGGCTCTGCCCGAGCTGCGTGAACTTGCCGAACACTGGGAAAACCTTAAAAACTAGCTGGGATCATAATGGCAACGAAAGACTCCACCAGGCTCTCATCAAATTGAGTACCGGCGCATTTCCGTAATTCAGCCAGCGCTTCTTCGTTTGAAATGGGACTCCTATAGCAACGATTATCAGTCATAGCATCATAAGCATCAGCTATGGCCAGAATACGGCACTCCACTGGTATCTCCTCGCCCCTTAGACCCAATGGATAGCCTTTTCCATTCCACCACTCGTGATGTTTCAGAATCAAGTCCGCAATGGGGGCCAGTTCCGGCACAGATTGAGCAATGCGTCTGCCTATTTCACAATGGCGCTGCTTTTCGTTTCTTTCTTCAGGGGTCAATCGCCCGGCCTTCTGAAGAACCAGATCACTTACCCCCACCTTGCCCAGGTCGTGATATTCAGCTAGTAATTTCAATGCGTTTATACTTTCACCGGGTAAATCAACGGCCTTGGCTAGAGCTGTTGACATGTTGCGAAGGCGTATGGTATGGCCTTGTTTAATATAATCTTTGGCCTCCAGGATATGGAAAAATGCGTGCGTTATGGATTTGTGCGCGCAAAGTCTCCGCTCCAGCTTATCCTTATACATATTGTCATCCGCTTCTTTATAAATCTCATCCATATTTGAGGCTTTATCCCACGCAGCGGCGAATCCCATAGAAAGGCTCAAAGGCAAACTCGGATTGCTTTGATTATAAGTTTCAACCAGGAATCTTATTCTCGTGATGATTTGTTTCAGATCTTTCGGTTCACTGTTCGGGAGCAGAATCGCAAATTCGTCTCCTCCTACCCGTGATACTATATCTTCCTCGCGAACTCCCATTCGTAATATCTTGGCCGCTTCAGACAAAAGCTGGTCACCTGCAACGTGTCCCAGCGCATCATTGACCATTTTTAGACCATCTACATCGCACATAATCAAACCAATCGGATGACTCCGGCCAATATTGAGACGATGCATCTCTTCCGAGAAATATGCCCGGTTATACAAGCCGGTAGTAAAATCATGCATGCTAAGATGTCTTAATTGTTCTTCTATTCTTTTACGTTCTGCGATTTCCGCTAATAAGGTTTCGGAGAGCTGCACTAGCGTTGTGGTCCGCTCCTTAACCCTCTCTTCCAGCATACTATGAGCTTTGCGTAATTCTTCTTCAACTCGAAGCCGCTCGGTAATATCCCGAGCCACGACTACCGCATACTGATCATTTTCAAAAGTAACCCGGCTAGAGGTGACCTCAACGGGTATATGGGTCCCATCGGATTTGCAGAACGTGGCAACGCTGGTCTCTGCCAGTGAAGCAGCCTTAGAACTGTGGGAATTAAGGATACGAAACCAAACCGGGCCAGGTTCAGATACTAGAACATCAAATGAGGCAGAGAGCAGCTTTTCCTTTGAATACCCAAGTTGCAGGCAAGCAGACTCATTAAAGTCAACCGCCTGGCCAGAAGGAACCTTGAACAGGAATATTAAATCCTGGCTTTGATCCAGCAAGGTTCGGAAACGTTGCAGATCAGCCATTCGCTGCTGCAGCTCGGGATAATAGCTCTTGCGCAGCGAGTTCTCTCCCAAGCCTATAAGTTGCTCCCGCGTTATTGTCTTAACCTTTGATTCATCATAGCGCTCGTTCATATATTGCCTCGATTTCATGTTGGGATGGGGTGCGTGGATTGGTGGCCATGCACGCATCTATCATTGCTCCCCTGGACAGCACCGGGAGGTCCTTAAGCCCTAAGCCAAAATCCCTGAGCCGCTTATTTATCCCCACAGCCTTTTTCAATTGTATAATATAATCCAGCAGAACTTGTTTAATCTGTTCTGATTTCATACCTTGAACTTCGATCCCCATAGCTTCCGCTACACAAGTATATCGTTGCGGCACTGATGAATAATTATAGTCTATAACCGCTTCCAGTAAAATGGCATTGCATTCGCCGTGAGCCAAATCCATAATTCCCCCCAGGCTGTGAGCCATGGCATGGACTGCGCCCAGAATCGCATTTGAGAAAGCCAATCCCGCCTCCATGCTGCCAAGCATTACCTTGCTCCGAATAGCGATATCTTCCGGTTTATTAATAGACTCCTTTAAATACCGGCATATTAGCTTAATTGCCGCTACGGCATGAATATCTGTTATAGGTGAACTGGCGTTAGAAACAAAAGCTTCGATGGCATGAGTCAACGCATCAAGCCCTGTGCATGCGGCAAGATAAGGCGACATAGTAGTCAGGGTCACCGGATCTATCAATGCCACATCTGGAACAACGGCCTTGCTGACAATAGCCATCTTAAGTTTGGTGTTGCTATCTCTAATTATTGCAAATTGAGAGACATCTGCTGAACTTCCCCCGGTAGTTGGAATACATACCAATGGCGGAATCGCTTTGCTTACCTGATCCACCCCTTCGTACTCTCTGATATGCCGGAGATTGGTACCAACAATACCTATGCCTTTGGCACAATCAATAGGACTGCCACCGCCTATCGCTATAATGGCATTACAGCGTTCATGACTGAAGACTCGAGCGCCAGCCAAAACTTCCTCATCTCTGGGGTTGGGGCTCACCTCTGAAAACATAACATACGGCAGCGATAACTCATTAAGGCCTTCCAAGACTTGTTGAGGCCAACCGGCAGCTGTTACGCCCGGGTCGGTGACCACTAAAACTTTCCTGGCTCCAAGATTCAATGCATAGCGCCCAGCCAAATATCGGGCTCCTCCTCCAAATACAATTTCCGGAGCCACAAATTTACGTAAATGTAATTCATCCGATACATTTTCTTCCAATCACACTCACCTCAAGTCACACCTGTTAGTATTTGGCATAGTATAGGATAAGTCAAAATCAGCAGGTTTTCACCTCATAATAGTACTATATTAATCCGATTTATAGCATGGTTAATATTTCCTGCAGCAATTAAAGCCACATCCCAGCCTAAAAAAAAAGAGGCATACGAACTGTATGTCTCAATTTTTATATACACATTAAACAAAAGTTAAATACTACCTATTTCTTTTTCTTGGAAGCCTTTTTGGCACCTTTTGCGGGGGCTGCCTTGGCAGCGGCTTTTTTGGGAAGAGCTACTGCTTCTTTCAGGGATTTGCCGGGCTTAAATGCAGGAACTTTGGTGGCCGGAACAGTAATTTCCTGTCCAGTAGCCGGACTAATAACTTTTCTTTCCTTCCGGTCACGGACTTCAAAACTGCCAAATCCAATGATTTGAACTTTGTCTCCCTTGGCCAGTGCCTGTTGGATGGTACCTACAATTGCTTCCAATGCTTTTGCAGCATCCTTTTGCGTGATTCCCGCTTTTTCCGCTAGTGACTTTACAAGTTCCGATTTGTTCACGACATAATCCTCCCTTAAAAA